>RRZT011251505.1_pt1 | contig 14606 bp, 13 predicted proteins | sample 2165551 | NCBI WGS metagenome assembly RRZT01 (sample SAMN10456910, study PRJNA506462) | wastewater metagenome | biome: wastewater; feature: sludge; material: wastewater sludge; isolation source: wastewater sludge with Escherichia coli K12::gfp cells carrying plasmid... | place: USA: Moscow, Idaho... | reverse complement strand
AGCCTCAATTAGTTTTGCACAAGCAAATGTTAGTGATGTAAATCAGTTTGGTATTGCAAATGCCGCCATTATTACACAGGTTGGTTTAGCAAATGATTCCGATGTCTTGCAAATAGGATTAGCAAATTTAGCTGTTGTTGATCAAGATGGCAGACGTAACGAAGCTGATATCAATCAAGGTGGAGCTCTGAATTTTGCAAGTGTTGACCAAAAAGGGCGTCGAAATGATGCTTACATAGGTCAATTAGGAATTGGTAATGCTGCCTTTATCGTTCAAGATGGTAGAAGAAATGATGCTGTTATAGGACAAGCAGGTTTCTTAAACTATGCTAGAACAACTCAAATAGGAAAAGACAACTCTGCAACTAATTTTCAGTTTGGTGTTGCAAATTTTTCAAACACTTTGCAAGTTGGTGATGGAAACAACGCTCTTGGGTTGCAAGTTGGTGTAGGAAATAGTGCTAATGTGTTCCAGCTAGGTGACGATAACATGGCAGTAACTGCTCAGTTTGGTACAGATAATACTTCTTACATCAATCAATTTGGTACTTCAAACATGGCTTGGACTATCCAAACGGGTAATAACCATATAAGTACAGTTAATCAATGGGGAGTTGGAAACATGAGTTTAGTTATGCAATCTAACTAATTACTTAAAAAAAAAAGGACTGTCCGAAATTATTTTTTCGGACAGTTTTTTTTGCTTATAATTTTGATTGTTAGTGTTTTTAAGTGCTAAAAACAATGTTGTATCACCCCCATTTTTAAGCATCGTTCGGTGCATCAACAAGAATTCTTTTCATTGAATTTTAGTGATTGATCTCAGACAATCATTCTGCTGGATTGATTCTAAATGAAAGTAGAGTTTCAGGCGATATTTCAAAGAATCACGATATTCCTTCTGCAATTCATTATCAAAACACTTTGATTACTAATGCAAAAGGACTTAAAGATATTTTTAGCGATGAATTTGAAAGTATTGGTCAGGAACAAATTATACTTATAAAAGTAATTTCTAAACATATTGAAGGGATCAGGCGAAAGTTAAAGAAATTGTATATTCCGGTCATGATATGCCACTAATTCCAGTGATGATGTGCCACAAAATAATGAGCTAATTTCTGTTCAAATTTACATTTTTTTATTGATTTAATTTTCTAATTTTTCTCAGGGATTCACCCTCTAATTCGATACGATGAGAAGAGTAAACTAACCGATCTAAAACAGCATCAGCGATCGTGTTTTCGCCAATTAATTGATGCCAATTACTCACTGGAACTTGTGATGTTATTATGATACTGCTTTTATCGTATTTTGCTTCTACTATTTCCATTAATGCTTGTCTTGCGTTGCTTTCAAAAGGAGTCAATCCAAAATCGTCTAGTATCAATAAATCACATTTTTCTATTCTTTCAATGAACTTTGAATAAGTACCCTCTAATTTATCACTGTCTCAGATTTAGTTCCAGCAACAATAGCTACTATGGTTCCTTTTTTACCTTTTGCTTCTTTATTTGTTACAACAGTATAAAGTTCTCCCATTGATAAATTTACTTCGTCAATGGATAAATATTGCCCCATGTTTTCGGGGAATATTAGCCAGGTATTAGCATGTTCACCCTGTTCCCAAGTAGAGAAGTTACTGAGATGTTTTTTGTATTGACGTTGTAGCTTCTTTCCATTGACTCCAAAGAAAAATCCTATAGTGTGACAGTTGTTTGCTTTAGTATCGATTAATGTCTTTTAAAAAATCCGCAAACTCTTGAGTCATGCGGGTTCCTTGGGCAATAATATTCCAATCACGTTGAATAATTTCTTGAGATTTTTTATCCGTCCATCTTCGTCTTTTAATATGTAGGTAAACGAATTTACCTCTCAAAGGAAAATCTTGAATAGTAATTTCATTTAGAAATCCTTTTGAAATAAGTTGGAGGTTGTTATACTCTTTTGGTGGAGTGTTTTTCTCTTCAAAGAAGAGATGCATTTTCTCTTGTTCGGTTTTAGTGTTTACCAAATCAAAGTGTCCTACAATCAATTCAGGAAGTATGAGTTTAAGAAGTTCTATATAATTTTCCAAGGCCAATTTTTTGCCGTAAATATCGGGAATATTTAATTCCTCCCCAACTTTTGTGATTGACCCAGAAAAAGAGACTTTATCGCCTCTTTTTCTTGTTAATATAAAAAGCAGTATCTTTAGTAGTTTCTTTCCTACTGCATGAAAACTTTATTTTGCTCTTTGTCTATTTAGTTCTACACTTCATCGAAAAAACAACTAAACGATTAAAAAACAGTCTTTTAGTTGATGCTGATGTTTAAATATTTTTATATATTTGATATGTAGTAATCAGATAAGCAAATATTTAAAAATGTATTTCTTATTAATTATCACCCAAAAAAAGCAAGATCCCAAATCACTTTTTTAAACCTATATCTTAATTAGTATTAACAACCAATTAAATATATTTATCATGAAAAAAGTAATTTTAAGTATCTCCGCGATGCTAGTAGCCTCAATTAGTTTTGCACAGGCAAATGTTAGTGCAGTAAATCAGTTTGGTATTGCAAATGCAGCTGTTGTTACACAGGTTGGTTTAGCAAATGATTCCGATGTCTTGCAAATAGGATTAGCAAACTTAGCTATTGTTGATCAAGATGGCAGACATAACGAAGCTGATGTTAATCAAGGTGGAGCTCTGAATTTTGCAAAAGTTGACCAAAGAAACCGTCGAAATGATGCTTACATAGGTCAATTAGGAATTGGCAATGCTGCCTTTATCTATCAAGATGGTAGAAGAAATGATGCTGTTATAGGGCAAGCAGGTTTCTTAAACTATGCTAGAACAACTCAAATAGGTAGAGACAACTCTGCAACTAATTTTCAGCTTGGTATTGGGAATTCTTCAAACACTATGCAAGAAGGTCATGATAACAATTCCCTTGGATTGCAAGTTGGTATAGGGAACAGTGCTAATGTTGATCAATTTGGAGAATATAACAATGCATTTACCATTCAATTTGGGACAGATAACACTTCTTATATCAATCAATTTGGTACTGCAAATATGGCTTGGACTGTCCAAACTGGTAGTAACCATTTAAGTACAGTTAATCAATGGGGAGTTGGAAATATGAGTTTAGTTATGCAATCTAACTAATTACTTTCAAAAAGGTGGAATTGGTTAAACAATTCCACCTTTTTATTTTTTTCAAAAACATAATTTTAGACTTTATAAATATTGAAATATATGTTAATGAAAAATAGAACCATAGATTTTTTTTTTAAATTTGATAGATTGCTATAGAGATACTATAAGTATTTTAAAAAAAAATTTTAGTTTTAATATTCATAAATTAATGACTCATTAATCTAAAATTTAATATTTTTTTATTTGTAATAGTATTTTTAACGATCTCTTTTGCAAAAGCACAAGAGTTTGATAATTCTATCAATTCTTTGTTTTTAGTAAGTAAGGATTTAATACACAATGGAAAAAACGAAATTGGGCAAGTGCAACAGTCATCAAACGTTCAGTTTCTTACGAATAATAATTTAATACATATTTCTCAAATAGGTTTTAATAATTATTCGGATGTAAGTGGGCATAATGAAAGTTCTAAGATTGTAATTGGTCAATATGGATCAAATAATTATGTAGAGGTATACAAAAAAGCTCCTGATTTGACGCAATCAGTCACTCAGTATGGAAATAACAATTATGTTAGTGATTTTTCATTATATACCTCAGGTTCAATAAATATGGCGATAAATCAAGAAGGAAATAATTTGACACTATTTAATAATGGGTCTAATTCAATATCCAAAGATTTGAAAATTACGCAAACGGGAAATTCGGGAGCAATTTATATTTTTAATCACTAAGTTATGAAGCTATTTTTAATTAAAATTGTGGTTTTTCTGATCTATTTTAATAGTCAATTTTTGGCTGCGCAAGCTGTTTATAAAGAAGTTAAAGCAAAAATTGATGTTGAAGAAGTTGAAAATACTTTGTCAATTGTTGGTACCGTTGAGAATTTAAAGTCTGAATTTAAAAACATCTCTTTTAAGCTTTCTGTTTTTAAAAAAAACAAATCGAATTCCAATAAATCAACCAATGCTCAAGATGGCCGAGTTACGTTAGAGTCTCTGCAGAAAATAGCACTTTCTAAAACACAGATTAATAAAAGTGTTGAAGATCAAATTATTGTATTGTTATTGATTTATGATGAAGATAATAAAATAATAGGAAAAGACCGAGTTGTTTTTGGGGAAGATGATTCAAATTTAGGCGTTGTTAGGCCTAAAGATGGATTAGAAATGATAGGTATTGTGTCTAACGAAACAAAAACTAAATTAGGAAATGATTTCTACGATTTTTTTTATAGTGCATATTCAAAATTAAAATTGAATTCCGGTAAGATTATTTCCGTTCAGGAAGAATTAACTTTTGGTAGAACTACTAAGATTTCAATAAATGTGGATAATGACGTTTTAGAAGAATTTATTGCAAAACCTGACGAAGATTTTTTGAAATATATGGCGGAAACAGCTGCGGCTAAAGTTTTTAAATATTTCAAGAATATTGAAAAACAAAATAAATTTATTACTCAGTATTAATTGTTTATCAAGTAACTTGCTACATATATTTATAGTGACTGATAAGGAAATAATTTTAAGGTTGTTTTTTGTTCAATTCTCTATAATGTTTTATTTAAATTAATTTCAATATGAAAACATTACTTTTAATAGCATTTATTTTTGGAGTTTTTGTTAACTCAAATGCGCAAGATTTAGTCTATAAACCAAAGAATCCTGCTTTTGGTGGAGACACATTCAATTATCAATGGTTACTGAGTTCAGCAGAAGCGCAAAACGATTTTAAAGAAGACCCAAAAGCAGGATTTGAACAGAAAACGGAGTTACAGCGTTTCAAAGAAAATCTCAACAATCAATTATTAAATAAACTCTCTAACTCATTATTTGAAAAACAGTTTGGAGCTGGAGGGATTAAGGAAGGAGTTTATGTTTTTGGGAGTCTATCTGTTGATGTTTACCCATCAAATCTGGGTTTAGTAGTTGATATACTTGATACTGACACTGGAGAACAGACACAAATATTTATTCCAGGAAATAGTTAGTTTTTTTTAAATTTATAACAAATTAGTTTTTGTTTTTAAAAATCAATTCACAACTCAAAAGCGTTCTTTAATTTAATACATGTAAAATTATACTCTTTTTGCCCCCAAATATGTAATAAGATAAAATCATGAATATAAAATCTACTATTATTCTTCTTCTTGTTGTTTTTTTGTTTTCTAGTTGTGCCGCCTATTTCAATCAGCCAGTTAGTGTCGAAAAAGCAATTTATGGTGAAAACACTCCTGCAACTTCTTCATTATTAAAGTTGCCTAAGCCAAAGGAACCAGTCGTTGTTGGCGTTTATAAATTCAAAGACCAAACGGGACAATATAAAGCCATAGAGCAGGGTAGTACATTCAGTACTGCTGTTACTCAAGGCGCTACATCTATATTGATTAAGGCCTTAGGGGATTCAAAATGGTTTGTGCCTATTGAGAGAGAAAATCTCGGAAATCTTCTGAACGAGAGAAGTATTATACGCTCTACACGTCAAGAATACGCTGCAGATTCAAAAACTGCTGAAAGCCAGTTGACTCCTCTATTATTTGCAGGGGTTTTATTGGAAGGAGGTATAATATCGTATGATTCTAATATTATAACAGGAGGATTTGGCGCCAGATATTTTGGAACCGGAGCTTCAACACGCTATAGACAAGACAGAATTTCAATTTATCTAAGATTAGTCTCTACATCAAATGGGAAAATTTTAAATACCGTGTATGTTTCCAAAACAATTTTATCTCAAAGTGTTGATGCTAATTTATTCAAATACGTTAATATAAGAAGACTTCTTGAAGTAGAAACAGGATTTACAAGAAACGAACCGATACAGCTTGCCGTTACAGAGGCTATCGAAAAAGCCGTAGAGGGATTGATTGTAGATGGAATTAAAGACAATCTTTGGGAAGTAGACGCCACAAATATTCAAGTCAAAAACTTTTTAGACTCTTATACCCAAGAAAAAGACGAAGCTGATCTAGCCTTACTTTATGGGAGAGATAGAAATGTAAAAAGAGGAAAAGTAGGATTAGAAGCAACAGGTGGTGTCACCTATATGGCTGGAGATTATCCAAACCCAGTAGCAAAGCCAATGCTTAGAGGTGCTGTAAAGTATTTTTTAAAGCCCAATTTGAATCTGAGTGCTTCTAGCAATGTATTTAGATTAGGAAATAAAGAAAAATTAGATGTAGGTTACGCCTCATTAGATTTGAATTTAGAGTACTTGCTTCTCCCATACGATGTTTTTACCCCATACTTCTTTGGTGGTTTTGGGACTAGTTTTAACTCCGCTTTCGAAAATTATAGTAACAAAATTCAATATGGAGCAGGTTTAGAATACTTAATAACCAATGATTTTGGATTCAAAATATACGGAGAACATAATTTAAATTTTTCGGATAATATAGACTATATAGTGAGCGGTAAAAGAGATGATTATTATTGGCGTTTTGGAGTTGGGGTCACCTATTATTTTCCATATAAATCAAAAATAAAAACTAAAAAATAATAGGGTCTAAAGTAAAGATTTTTACAGTCATTGGTTGACTTGATGTCTAAATAAATAATACGATATAAAGATGAAAAATATAGGAATAAAAATAATAATTTGTTTTATTCTCTTGGTTTCTTGTAGCGAAGAACAAATTGATGATAACGGTAAAGGAATAGTAAAAGGAAGGGTAGTAAATTCAGAAACTTTTGAACCAATAAAAAACGCAAGAATATCTACGAGTCCTACTACGAATACATTTTTTACGGATGAAAATGGTTATTTTGTTTTTGATGAGGTCTTGGTAGGGAAATATTCTTTTCAAGCGCAAAAAGATGGGTATATTACAAAATTTGAACCAGCTACTGTGTTAAAAAACACAACAATACAAATAATATTCGAATTGGATATTTCTACAGCTAATAATAAGCCTCCTGAAATTCCTGTGTTGACAGCACCTACAGATAATGTAAAAAGTCAACCTTTAAAACTGAATTTGACTTGGACTGCTACTGATAAAGAGTCTGATCCATTAACGTATACTGTAACACTTAAAAACGGCACTACTGATGTAGTAACTATCTATAAAGATATAAAAACCACTACGTTTGAAATATCAGGGTTGAATTATAGCACCAAGTATTATTGGCAAGTTTCCGCTTCAGATGGTATAAATAGCCCGTCAAATAGTGTAACAAATACTTTTACAACTTTAGCATTTCCAAATCCGAGATTTTTATACATCAAAAAAGTAAATAGCAATAATGTTATTTACACCGCAGATGAAGCTGGGAACGAATTACAATTATCGTCTTCTGAGGTGAATAGTTTTAGACCTAGAAAAAATTTACAAATAAATAAAATTGCCTATATCAGTTCCGATGGATCTCAAAATCAAATTTATACAATGGATCCAGATGGTTCAAATGTTTTTAAAGTAACCAACTCAATTCCAATAGCCGGTTTTAATATGGAACACATTAATTACTGCTGGAGTACTAATGGGAGTCAGTTGATTTATCCAAATTTTGACAAACTTTACAGGATTAATGCAAATGGAGGAGGATTGATAGAATTATTTAGAACACCAAATGGTAAGTTTATATCTGAGTGTGACTGGAGTCAAGATGGAACTCAAATAGTACTGAAAGTAAATGATATTTCAGGTTATACTGTTGAGGTCTATGTTATAGATAGTGCGGGAGCTGTTCTTTATCAAGTGCTTTCTGGTTTAAATGGAGCAGTTAGCGGATTAAATATTTCTGTCGACAATCAAAAAATTGTGTACACTAGGGATGTTTCTGGTTATCAAAGTTCAAATTACAGAAGGCTAGATTCACGAATTTTTATTTATAATCGTATTACTAACACATCAACCGAATTAGATACTAAAAAAGAGAACGGTTATAATGATTTAGATGTTAAATTTTCTCCTAATGAGGCAGAAGTGATTTTTACTAATACGTCTAATGATGGAATTTCTATAAAAAATGTTCAAAAAGCTAGTATCACTGACGTTGATTCTCGTACAACTTTATTTACTGGAGGCTCAATGCCAGAGTGGAAATAATAATATATTGTTCTTATAAAAATGTCTATCTGTTTCGGATAGACATTTTTTTTTTGACATACCTTTTTAAGATATTTCCTTCTCAGCTATTAAACTAGAGACATAAATGTTTTTTTGCAAGACATTTGTATCAAGAAACACTTCTTACGACTCGGTAGGCAAAACTCAAAAAAATAATTATCTTTGCCGCACAACTATCTGCCTAAAAGCAGGCTTCACAACTATACTACATGAGTTCAGATACTTCAAAAAGATATGCGCTTCGCGGTGTTTCGGCATCCAAAGAAGATGTTCATAATGCCATAAAAAATATTGACAAAGGATTATTTCCACAAGCATTCTGTAAAATTGTTCCTGATTATTTAACCCAAGACGAGGACTATTGTCTGATTATGCACGCTGACGGAGCTGGAACTAAATCCTCTTTGGCGTACATGTATTGGAAAGAAACAGGCGATATTTCAGTTTGGAAGGGGATTGCTCAAGATGCTTTAATCATGAATATTGATGATTTATTGTGCGTGGGGGCAACAGATAATATTTTGCTTTCGTCCACTATTGGAAGAAATAAAAATTTGATTCCTGCTGAAGTAATTTCAGCAATTATCAACGGAACCGAAGAACTGATTAAAGAATTGGATTCTTTTGGGGTTACCATCCATTCAACCGGTGGAGAAACAGCAGATGTGGGCGATATCGTTCGAACCATAATTGTAGATTCAACAGTTACAGCGCGGATGAAACGTTCTAAAGTTATTGATAATGCTAATATCAAAGCAGGTGACGTAATTGTAGGATTAGCTTCTTTTGGTCAAGCTACTTACGAGAAAAGTTATAATGGCGGAATGGGAAGCAACGGATTAACATCAGCGCGTCATGATGTTTTCGGCAAGTATTTGGCAACCAAATATCCGGAAAGTTTTGATGCCGCAGTTCCAGAGGAATTAATCTATTCTGGTCAGGTAAAATTAACAGATGCGGTTGCAAATTCACCTATTGACGCTGGACAATTAGTGCTTTCGCCAACCAGAACTTATGCGCCAATTATCAAGAAAATTTTAGACCAATATTCTTCTAATGAAATTCACGGAATGGTGCATTGCAGTGGAGGAGCGCAAACTAAAATTTTACATTTTGTAGAAAATTCACACATTATAAAAGACAATTTATTTCCAGTTCCTCCCTTGTTTCAGTTGATACAAGAGCAATCTAAAACGGATTGGAAGGAAATGTACCAGGTTTTCAATTGCGGACATCGTATGGAAATTTACGTTCCAGAAGCAGTTGCCCAAGATATTATTGCAATTTCAAAATCGTTTAATGTCGATGCGCAAATCGTAGGTAGAGTAGAAGCTGCCATCGGCAAAAAACTGACAATTACCAGTGAATACGGAACTTTTGAATATTAAAAAGCTTTAAAAAAAGCTCGTTTTTCAATATTTCAATTCTTTAATCTTTTAATTTTTTTATCTATGTACGAATTGGTTTTTTGGAAATATCTTGAGGGAATTTATCTCAACCATCACGAAGTTTATGAAGCTATTATTGAAGAACAAGCCAAAATTGAAGGGCTCGAAGAACTTCCTATTCAAGTAATCTTGAATAGAATCGCTTCTGTATTTTCAAAATGGGAAAAAGTAGACGATAGTAGTTGGAAAAACAACACTGGAATAGGCGCTTTTCACATAAGAACAACTCCACGAAGTATAAAAATTGATTGTTATGGTACCGAAGGTAAGACCATGGATACTTTGGTGAATATATTGGAAGAATTCAAATGTCCGTTATACGATCCCGAGGTTCCGGAGCGTTATGATGAAATGAGTGAATAAAATTTTTAGAAGCTAATCCAGCTCTCCGTTACAATCCGTCCATAAAAAAAATATTTTTCTACATCCTGAAAGGAGCTTCCGTTGGTCGCTCTTTCAGTACAAGAAAAATTATTTTTTTTATGGACGGGATTTTCACTTCGATCTGGGCTAAAATCCGTGAGGCATAACCCAGATGAATACAATTAAATCAACTTTTATTTTACCGCTGATTTATTCAAAAGAATTGGCGCTCCAAAACCAATTTCCTCCAGCTTTTTCAATTGCGTTTCAGCATCACCCACCACTAAATAAATCATTTTATCAGCATTCAAATACGTTTCTGAAAGCTTTTTTATGGCTCCAATAGTGCTGTTTTTCACAATGTTTTCCTGTTGTTTAGCGTAATCATCAGCATAGTTGTAGTTGCTGATATCATACAACATTTCCAGTTTAGACTCAAGCGTTTCAAAAGCTCGGGCATTACTTTTTATTAAATATCCTTTAGTCACTATAAGATCATTCGCAGTAAAATTGGTGCCATATTGCGCTACAATATCTTTTATCAAACTAACCGATTCAAATGTTACATTGGAACGCACACCACTGGAAATTATAAATACACCATGGTTAGCAGCACCATTAAAGGATGAATTGATTCCATAAGTATATCCTTTTCCTTCGCGCAATTGTTGCGTCAATTGAGAGGCAAAACTACCACCGCCCAAACGGTAATTCATGATTTGTACAGGATAAAAATCAGCATCAGTGGCCGCAAGAGCAGGATACCCAATTCGGATTACCGATTGCTTTGCACCAGGAACATCATAAAAATAAATTTTTGAGGATGCTACCGTATTTGTAGCTTTTATTTCAGGAATAGCAACTTTTTTAGCCTCCCACTTTTTATTTAAAGTCGCTAATGAATGGGTAACCTCCTTTTTTGATATAGCACCAACAATTTGGAAATTAGCAACTGATGGAGCCATGTTTTTAGCATAATAATTTTTCAAATCATCAATCGTAATGCTATTTACAGCATTTTCGGTACCCATTCGGTTGTTGGATAAAATAGATTCATTTCCGTAAATTAATTTTTTGAACTCATTTCTGGCAATACTATTTGGATCTGCTTTTTGTTGTAGAATCTGGCTTAACGTACTTTGTTTGATCAGGTCAAATTCTTTTGCGTCCCAGCGGGGTTGCAAAATTATTTCTTGAACTAATGCCATTGTAGCATTGTAGTTTTTTTCTAGTGTGTTTCCTGCTATAAAAATAGATTCATCACTTGTGTATGCTTTAATTGTGGCACCAAGACTTTCGATAGCATTTTCCAGTTGCTCTGGAGTTTTGTTTTTAGTTCCTTTTGTCATCAGTTCTGCTAACATATTCGAAACGCCTATTTTATTAGTGTCTTCAAGTAACATCCCTCCTTTTATTTGCAATTGAAATTGAACAAGAGGAACTTCGTGGTTTTCGATACCCAATACGTTTAAACCGGAGGACAACGTGCTTTTCCAGACCGATGGCAATTTGACATCAGGACTTTCTCCATACTCGGGTTCTATACTTCTGTCAAATTTTGAAGGTGTTCTTTCATACGTTGCAACAACGCTGGCATCAAAGGAATCTTCTTTGCCTTCAATAATTTTTTCTTCAACAACAGTTGCTAATGAGGATCCATCTAAAATTAAATTCCCTTCCCCTTTTGGGACAAAACTTGTAGCAACAAAATGTTTTCTCTTGATGTATTTTTGATATACACGCATCACATCTTCGGTAGTTACCGCAAGAATATTTTTTACATCTTGATTGATATAATCCGGAGTTCCTGCAAAAATTTCATATTGCGCCAGTTGGAATCCTTTCCCTAAAACACTAGATAAATTCGTGTAGAACGCAGTCTCTTGTCCGGCTTTAATTCGATTTAAATCCTGTTGCGAAATCCCTTCGGCTTCAAAGTTTTTAAAAGCTTCGTTGACGCCGTTCATTACGTCATTCAAATTTGTTTTTTCAAAAGCCGTTACGCTCAACATATATTGACCTGCTATTTCCGAATTGTACTGATAAATGTTCACGGCATCGGTTACTTTTTTGTCTTCTACTAACGTTTTGTACAATGGTGCTTTTTTCCCTTTTGAAAGATAACTCGCCAAGACTTCCAAAGCATAACTGTCAGGATGGTATTCATAAACCGAAGGCCAAGTCAGTGTGAGTTGCGGCAAACGAGCAAAATTATCCTCATAATACAGTTTTTTGGTTGCTGGTAATATTACCCATTGTTTTTCCATTTTAGGAATGGCTTCACCACGCTTTATATCTCCAAAGTATTTTTCGACCCATGATTTGGTTTGTTTAACATCAAAATCTCCGGCAATAGTCAGCGTCACATTATTTGGTACATACCAGCGATTGTAGAAATTTTTCACATCCTGAAGTGTGGCATTTTGTAAATCTTCCAAGGAGCCAATAACATCCCAACTGTACGGATGGGACGCTGGGTATAAATTTTTAGAGATTACAGAGAAATTGTGTCCATAAGGTCTGTTGTCATAACTCTGTCTTTTTTCATTTTTTACAACCTGTTTTTCTTTGGCCAAAACCGGATCTGTTACCGTATTGATGAAATAGCCTAGTTTGTCGGCTTCAGCCCAAATCATTTTTTCTAAAGCATCTTTTGGAACGGTTTGAAAATAGTTAGTACGATCCCTGCTGGTCGAACCATTGGCACCAGCCCCGCCAATACGTGCACTCATTTTATCAAGACCTCCTTTACCTAAGTTTTCGGATTCCAGGAATAAAAGATGTTCAAAAAGATGAGCAAATCCCGTGCGACCAGTTATCTCTCTGGCTGATCCTACATGACTGGTCAAAGCTACAGCAACAACTGGGTCAGATCGGTCAATATGCAAGATGACTTGCAATCCGTTTTCTAAGGTGAATTTTTCAAATTCGACTTTGAATTCTTTTGATTTTTGATTTTGAGAGTAGGAGGAAAGCGTACTAAAAAGTACAAAACAGAACGTTAATAACTGGATTGGTTTCATTTTTTTAATTTAGGTTCAAAATATTTTTCACCACAAAAGGAATTTTTGCTTTAGACTCTAAATATAATAAAATAATAAATCATTTCGTAGAACGAAGTAGGATTTTGGACTATTTTAAAAAGGAATACTTGGATTAGGTTAAATAAATTCAGATAATAAATCACAAAAATTATCAGGTTTTCTATTAAATTACAGGATCGCTGCCGCCTTTTCTAAATCCTATTAATTGCCTGTATTTTGATTCTGATTCTTTTAATTCTTGCTCCATTTGTTTGTATTTACTAATGTCTTTTATAGTAACAACCGCTGCAGCTACGTTGTTGTTTTGGTCTACTAAGGGCCTGCCGCTAATAAGTACTCTTTTCTTTTCTTGAGCCACAGGATTCCAAAGAATTATTTCAACATCAGTAGTGACTTCGCCGCTTAAAGCGCGTTCCATAGGTAAGTTTTGTGAAGGGAAGATGGTTTTTTCATCAGGGTAATAGAGCTCGAAATGATTGCTTAAATTGGTAGAAATTTTATCATCGTCTGCAATTCCAAAAATTTCATTAGCCATATTGTTGGCCATGATTATTTTTTTGTCAGCATTTGCCACAATAATTCCTTCACTTATATTTTCGACTATTAATCGTAATTTTTCTTCATTTTCATAGAGGTCATCAATAGCGTCTTGTTGTTTGTCTTCTAATTCGACAAGCTCTGTTACATTTCGTCCAACAGAATAAAATACCCCGTTCTGTACATCAATAGTACTATTCCAATCAATCCATTTATAGGAACTGTCTTTGCATAAGAAACGGGTTCTGAAATTGATAATAGACTCTCCTTTTAGATGTCTTTGCAGTACTTTGTTGGCTGCTTTTTTGTCGTCAGGATGAATTAAATCTATGAATTTCATCTGGATTAAGTCGCCTTGATTGTAACCAAGTGTTTTTGTAAAAGCAGGGTTTATTTTAATAAAATAGTCATTTTTGGCTACGGTTAAAATATCGAAAGCCATATTGAAAAACATATTTGATATTTTCAAGGATTCTTCATTTGTAACCAATTCAGATACATCTCGTGCAACAGCATATATAATTCCTGTTTTAATATCAATCGTGCTGGTCCAGTCAAACCATTTATACGAGCCGTTTTTCAAGCGTTCCCGTACTCTATGGGTAACTACTGAATCGCTGATTTTTAATTTTTTGACACCATCCATAAAAACTTCAGCATCTTCAGGATGTATAAAACTTAAAAAGGGTTTGTTTATTATTTCTTGTTGGTTGTATCCTAGAATTCTAGTGAGAGCAGGATTAACTTTTATAAAATTATCGTCTTCAATCACTACAAACATATCAAATGACATGTAAAAAAACGTGTTTGCAACATTTAGTGCGTTTTCTATTTCTTTTTTGTCTGTAATATCACTGGCAACTGCGTACAACAAGCCGTTTTTTACGTCAGGGGATACGGACCAAGAAAGCCATTTGATAGATCCATCTTTACAAATGTATCGGTTTTCAAATTTGATGGAGGAAGCTCCTGTTTGTAGTTTAACAACTTCTTTTTT
>RRZT010639131.1_pt1 | contig 14608 bp, 11 predicted proteins | sample 2165551 | NCBI WGS metagenome assembly RRZT01 (sample SAMN10456910, study PRJNA506462) | wastewater metagenome | biome: wastewater; feature: sludge; material: wastewater sludge; isolation source: wastewater sludge with Escherichia coli K12::gfp cells carrying plasmid... | place: USA: Moscow, Idaho... | reverse complement strand
TTTGTTTGTAAAAAAATTTAGCGATTATTACATTGGAACCAAAGTTATTTTAGATAATAATAAAACTGCTACAATAATCAAATTTAATGAATATGAAGTTGCTAAACCTCTTATTCGGACTGAAGATGGTGAATTTATAGATACTTCTATAAATAGAGACATAAAGATTGTTGAGCTTATTTATATTTGACATACAAAATGATTTATAGTACAATTAATTCCGAGGTGATTTTATGAGAAAAATTTTATTTACTACTAAAACATGTCCAAATTGCCCTCCTGCAAAAGATTTATTAAAACCTTTTTCAGATATTGAATATTTAGATGCACATGAAAATATGGATTTAGTTAGTGATTTTGGAATAAGAGCAGTTCCTTCTTTAGTTGTTGTTGATGATAAAGATAACAGCAAATTATATATAGGAATTGATGACATTAAAATGTATATCCAAAGTATATAAAAAAACCAAAGTTAAACTTTGGTTTTTTTATATACTCATTAAGAATGATTTTATAATATATAATAAATTTTATATGTGAAAAAGCCTTATGAATAAATATTTTTATTTATGGTGCGAAGAAGGGGACTTGAACCCCTACTGGCTATGCCAACTACCACCTCAAAGTAGCGTGTCTACCATTCCACCACCTTCGCTTACTTTGGTAAGTATATCAAATTAATTATTTTTTTTCAAGGAGTATTTTTATGTTGAAATTTAAGAAAATTAGCAAAACTATTGAAAAAATTGAATTTGCTTATATTTATGATTTAAATATTTTTGTTAATATGAATTATAATGAATTAAATGAAGTTTCAGATATTTGCAATAATAATTTGATTTTCTTTTCTATAGATAATATAAATTTTATTGGTATAAAAAACTGTAATTCATTTAAAAATAAAATTTTATACACTGATTTATTAGAATATATTCCTGCTATTAGAAAAAAAATCGAAAGTCTTAATATAAATTATTTTATTTATATTCTGAGGTGCTTTGACAATACTTTGTATACAGGAATAGCTAGGGATTATATAAACAGATACGAAAAACATATAAACGGAACTGGTGCTAAATACACCAAATATCATATTCCTAAAAAAATTGAAAAAGTTTGGAGAATTAATGGCCGTAGTAAAGCGAGTAAAGTTGAAGCATACATTAAGAAGCTCTCAAAATCAAAAAAAGAGGATTTAATTGAAAATCCTCAAATTTTAAAAGAAATTTTTAATGATATTATTTTAATTTAAACAATTGTTCAATGTTCAATATTAAAGCTGCTGTACCATCACCAAGTATTGATGCTCCAGACAGATATCTTATATAATCAAAATCATCACTTAAAGGTTTTACTACTATTTCTCTTCTTTCCATAACTTGATTTACTGGTAATGCCTTTTGTGTTCCATCAACATCTAAAACAATCATTATTATAGAATTATCTTCACCATGAAAATACTCTTTAGTTGGGATAATAGGTATAATCTTTTGTCTCAATTTAACAAATTGAGTCTTTCCAACAACATTGACAAATGTCTCTTCATTTATACAGAAAACTTCCTTTATGTATACTGTAGGAATAACATACTTTTTACCCTTTATATCAACAACTGTACCATTTAAAGAAGTCATATTTTGAGGAATTCTCAATAGGAATGTTACACCTTGTCCTAATTTATTTACTATAGAAATTTTCCCTCCTAATTTACTCAATTCAGTTTTTACAACATCCATTCCGACTCCTCTTCCTGAAATTGTATCAACTTCTTGAGCTGTGGATAAACCAGGAGCAAATACTAAATTTATAATATCTTCCTCCGTAAAATTTTCATTTCCAGTAATTACACCTTTTTTTAGTGCAGAAGCATAAATTCTATTTGGATCCATTCCTTGTCCATCATCAGATATTTCAATATATACGTGTCCTTTTTCTGCTTTTGCCGAAATCGTAATCAGTCCACTTTCACTTTTCCCACATTTAAGTCTTTCACTAGGCATTTCTATTCCATGAGCTGCAGAATTTTTTACTAAATGTAAAAGTGGGTCAATAATTTTATTTCCAACAACTCTATCAATTTCTGTATCTTCTCCATATATTCTAATTTGAGCTTTTTTATCTAATTTCTTTAAAGAATCTCTAACTGTCATATTTACTTTTTGAAATATATTTCTAAGTGTTATCATTCTAAATGAAATTGATAAATTTTGAATTTCCTTAGTAATTCTAAAACTAGTCATCATAGTTTTTACTATGACAGAATCTTTACTAAAATCATTTAATATATTTTTTTCAAGTTGTGACTGAACCATCATTAATTCTTCTAATAAATCAATTAGATGATCTGCTTTTGTTACAGGAACTTTTAAAGATTCCAATCCTTCATCTTTCTTATCATTTTTTGAATTTTGAATTTTTAAAGCATTTACAATGTCTTTACTTGTAGCTTTTTTTTCTTCTACTGCTATCTCTCCAAATTTCTTATCTGGTTTTTCTTCTTGAGTACTTAAAATTTCTTTGATATCTTCTTTTTTTAATACACCTTGTTCAACTAAAATTTCTCCTAAAACATTTCCTTTATTTTTTTCTTCATTTATAAATGTATTTAACCTAACTATATTATCTTCTATTTTATAAATATCAGTTTCTAATTGATTTTCATCTTCTGCAGACATAGCATCTTTTAAATTAATAAAAGAATCTAATAAGGTTTCAATTAACAAAAATCTATCGCTTAAATCTTTATTCCCCATTATATCGATTAATTCTAAAATCTTCTCCATAAGTTCACTTAAAGTTTTTATACAAACTTCATTAAGTAAATCGGATAATTTTAGAATATCCGTTTTTAATTCAGAAAAAAATATAGGGGTTTCTTCAGAATGTTCCATTTTTACTATTTTTAATTCAATTTTTTCTATTTCATTTACTATATCTTTTTTATTAATTTCTAGCTCATCACAAAACTCAACAACTTTATCATCTGGAATATCTTTTACATATTCAACTTCTACCTTTTTAATTTCCATTAAATCTAAAATATCATCCTTTAATGGAGTAAATAAATTTTCTTCTAACTCTAAAAAAATTGAAAGAATATTTGTATGCATTTCATATTCTTTACTTTTAATTTGTGTTTCACTTGGAATTGTTCTAATAAATTCTCCAAATTCACCTATTTTATTTAAAACCATAAAAGCACGAACACTCTTAAAAACACATTTTTCTTCAATTATAACTGTTATTTTCGCTAATTTATTTATTGACTTTAGAATTTTTATGTTACTACTACTATTTGAAGAAGTAGTTTCTATCTTTTTTTCTTCTATAGGTTTAGCTCTCTCAATAGGTTTTCCTCTACTTCCTTTTCCATTTGCATCTAAAATCTTTTTAATTGACTCTATTAAAATTTCTAGTCCTTCACATGGCGCTTCATCTTCAACGCTTGCAATTTTTATACTTACAAATAACTCGTTTAGAAAAGCAAAACCTGTTTGTAAAATATCCAAAATTTCTTTTGAAAATGGAATTGTATTATCCCTTACAATATACATTAAATCTTCCAATTTATGTGTTAACATTTCCATTCTGACAAATTCCATTGAAGCACTCATTCCTTTTATTGAATGGGCAACACGAAATAATTCATTTATTAAATCTTGATTAGATCCTTCTTCCAATTTTTTAAGAGAAATTTCTGCATTACCCATAAGTTCGTTCATGTCTTCAATAAAGTCGTCTATAAATTCTGATTTATCAATATCCATCTCTGCACCCCTACTTATTTTTTTCTATATATTTCATTATTGCAAAAGGTATATCACTTAAAGGCAATATATCATCAATTCCTCCTAAAGAAATTGCTTCTTTAGGCATTCCAAAAACTATACAACTTTTTTCATCTTGAGCAATTGTGTAAGCTCCATTTTTTTTCATCTCCAAAATTCCTTTTGCACCATCTTTACCCATACCTGTCAAAATAACACCAACAGCATTTTTCCCTACAAATTGAGCCATTGAGTAAAAAAGAACTTCTACTGAAGGCCTTTGATGAAAAATTAAAGGTCCATTATTTATCTCAATTAAATAATTTGCTCCTTCTCTTTTAATAGTCATATGTTTATTGCCCGGGGCTATTAGTGCTCTTCCAGAAATTACATAATCTCCATTTTGAGCTTCTTTCACCTCAAATTTACAAATAGTATTAAGTCTTTCGGCAAATTTATTAGTAAAACCTTCTGGCATATGCTGAACTATTAAAATTGGAGGTATATTTGCAGGTAATTTTGACAAAAGATCCGTTAAAGCTATAGTTCCACCTGTAGAAGCTCCAATTGCAACTACTTTATTAGTTGTTCTTATCATAGCTTTATTTTTTTTCTTCAAATTATTTTTATCAAATTTTAATTTAGGAAAACTTTTGACTTTAGAAGCTATTCTAATTCTATCTATTAATTGTTCTTTCATGTCTTTAATAGCATAAGAAGCTCCTGGTTTTTTTATAACTTCCAGTGCTCCTAATTCTAATGCTTTTAATGCAACTTCTCCACCATTTTCACCTAACGATGAAACAACTATTACGGGCATTGGATAATGTGTCATTAGTTTTTCTAAAAAAGTTAATCCATCCATCTTAGGCATTTCTATATCTAGTAATAATACATCCGGTTTAAATTTTACAATCATATCCCTTCCAATATAGGGGTTAGGAGCAGCCCCTACTACCACCATATCATTGGTACTATCAATTGTTTCTGTTAGTACTTTTCTTACCAATGAAGAATCATCTATAATAACCACTTTAATTTTACCCATCATAAAATCACTTCCTAATTATATCAATTGATTTTACTTGCAATTCTCCTGTTGTAGTATTAAAAATTACTCTTCTTGATTTTTCTTCTCCTACATCTAGTGTCAGTAATGGAATCTTTTGCTTATTGATAAAATCAATTGCAAATCCACTATTTTCTTTCCCTACCTTATCTGTCAGTCTAGGATTTTTTCCTCCACCTACTATATGTGCTTTCAATTTATCCAATTTTGACCCATTATCAAGCATTGTTTTTAAAGCAAAAGGGAGGGCTATAGAGCCTGTGTAACCTTTTTCATCTTCTTCTCTATAAGTTGCATAAATATAATGGGTCATTACACCCATTTTGTTTTCAGGATCAAATAAACATAAAGAAATACAAGAACCCAAAACAGTTTCTAATATATGTCCTTCCTTACTAAAAAAAATATACCCTGGTTTTAAAAAATATCTTTTTTCCATATAATTCGCCTTTTCATTATTTATAGTAAAAAATGTATCTAATTTATTTATACAATAAGTTTTTATAAATCCTTTTTAGATATGAAAAAAAGATTGCTTACATTTTGTAAGCAATCTTTTTCTTATCTCATAAATCCTCTCATTGGAGGATTATTATTATCTGTATCTGTAAATTTAATCATTGCTTGTTGAAATTTAGTTTTAAGCTCTTGCTTATCAACAGCTTTTAATAAAGCATCATCAGATGTAATTGTACCTTCTTTTACTAATTTAAATAAAGCGTCATTTAAAAGAATCATTCCCTCTTTAGAACCCATTTGCATACTAGATGTAATTTGGTGAGTTTTTCCTTCTCTTATTTGAGCTGAAATCGCATGGTTTCCAACTAAAACTTCAAGAGCAGCAACTCTACCTTTTCCAGTAGCTTTTTTTATTAAAGTTTGAGCTACTACTCCCTTTAAAGAACCAGCAAGCATTTGTCTTATCTGTGCTTGTTTTCCTTCTGGGAACTGCTGAATTATTCTTTCAACAGTAGAAGCTGCAGTTGATGTATGCAATGTTCCCATTACCAAATGTCCTGTTTCTGCTGTTTCAATAGCAATTTCTATTGTTTCCAAATCTCTCAATTCTCCAACTAAAACTATGTCTGGATCTTCACGAAGTGCGGCTCTTAAAGCATGTTTAAAACTAGATGTATGAGTTCCCACTTCTCTTTGATTTATTAGACATTTTTTATTTTGATGAACAAATTCAACTGGATCTTCAATAGTAATAATATGTTCATTTCTATTTCTATTTATGTAGTCTACCATAGCTGCAAGAGTAGTCGATTTTCCTGACCCAGTTGGTCCAGTAACTACAATTAACCCTTTACTAAGCATGCACATTTCTCTTATTGCGTCTGGAAGATTTAAGTCTTCAAAAGTTAAAATTTTCTCTGGAATTAGTCTAAAAACTCCTCCTATTCCTTTTAAATCTTTAAATATATTTGCTCTAAATCTACCAAATCCATCTAATTCATATGCAAAGTCTGTATCTGCTAATTTCTCAAATTCTTCTATATTTCTTTGAGGCATTATTTCATAAAGAATTTTTTCAGCAACACTATTTAATAATATTTCTTCCCCTTCTATTGCTTTGATTGTCCCATCAACTCTCAACATTGGTGGATTTCCAGAATTAAAATGTAAATCTGACGCTCCTATTTCAGTCATAAATGCTAAGTATTTTTCAATTACAGCCATTTTTTCCCCCTTATAATTTAATTCATTTCATTAAATCATAGCATATTAAGATGTTATAGTCAATGTTTCGTTATTTAATTCTAAATAATTACTATACTTAAAAATCTAAAATTATTTTTATAATTTAGAAAAGAAAAAATCATCTATTTCATTTTGGATTTTAGGAGAATATGAATTTATTTGTTTTTTTACTAAATTTTCAATGTAATAAATTTCTTCTCTTTTATTTGTATAGATAATTGGTACTTCTTTCAAAGGAGTAGAATATAATTCTAAAAATTCTCCTTTATTTTTACCATTATTTACAAACCATCTATAAAAAATTTTAGAATTTAAATAAGCCAAAATCCAATATATATTTATTTCCTTATCTTTAGGCGTAATATAATAAACATCAGCTGAGGCATAAAACTCATTAAAATCAATAGAGAAAGCATTTGTACGATTTCTTTGCCTAGATATAATTTTGGGTCCTATAAAAATTTCCTCTTTCCTTGCCCATTGTAGTTCCCACCACTTTTTAGATCCCTTTTTAACTTCTCTTCTTTGTTCCAATTTATCTTTATATTTAGTTAAATAATTGATAATTTCATCATCAAGAATTACATTTTTAGAAATGTAAAGAATATATTTTTGGGCTTCATCAAAATTATATTTATGAATATCTTTATTTTTAAAAAATGGTTTTAAATATCTAGAAAATTTATCTTCATATCTATCAAAAACAAAAGCCTCATCATGACCACTTACTATTCCTTGATTTACATTAAATTTATCCTTTAACAAAAATTCACTTTTATTTTTTAATTTCATACAAAACTCTTTATCTTCTCCATAAAGAAGAGTAATTTTGCCTAAATTATCATAAATTTCTGTATTGTCTACATATCCTTTAATTTTTTCGTTAATCAATAGAAAATTATTTATCTTGCTCTTTGTTAAAGTAAAAATTACATTATGTTGACCCAAAGCATTTACAAATACACTTCTATTTATGTTATTAATATAATAAAAATTTAATTCATCTTTTATCAATTTTCTTAATTTTTTAGCTCCATCTGCTCTTAACCAATAATTAGTAGTTATGTATGATAAAATTCCATTTTCATCTAAAAGTTCGATACCTTTTTCAATAAAAAAATATAAATAGTCCATTTTACCTTCATAATACTTTTTCCCAAAATTTGTATTTTTAATTTTTTCAAAAATTTCTCTATTATTTTTTTCACCTAAATAAGGAGGGTTCCCTAATATTAAATTATATTTTTTATTAATTGTTAACTGTAAGGAGTCTTCACATTTTAATCTTAATTTTCCTTCTAATGAATAATTTTTTAACAAATTGTTAAATCTATCATTAAATATTTCTAAAGCATTCTCATCTATATCAAAACCTTCTACCCAATTTTCATTATATGAATATTCTCCATAATAGATTTTACTTATTCTAATCAAAAATTCTAATAATTCTAAAAGTAAATTCCCATCTCCACAAGCTAAATCTACTGCTCTTAGATTGTCCAATTTCTCTTTTTTTTTGTTACCTTTAAAATAAAGAGATAGTCCTTTAAAAACTATCTCCCTTGCAATTTTTTTGGGGGTATATACTTTATAATTTGTTTTACTTTTATCTAGCAATTTATCTAAATTCATTAAGACCACCTTTAATTAATGTTCTACTCCATAATATTAAATATACAGCTGAAAATACAGCTATTCTAACAAAGGAATTTTTAAATATAAGAGCAAGTAAAACTGCTATAATACTTGTAACAATTGTTTTTAATAAATAAATCATTATTTTTTTATTGTCAAACTTAACATATTTTTTATTAGCCGTCAAATATAATTGTAAAAAATTAATTCCTAATGTTATACTACTAGCAAGTGCTAAACCTTCATGTTTCATTGTTTTTATTAACATTAAATTTATAATTACATTTATTCCAATTGAAATTAGAGAAAATTTAACAGGATCTTTTGTATTTTTATTTGAATAAAAAATTCTTGTTAGAATCTGCATTCCATTATTAAAAAATAATCCTATTGAATAAAAAAATAGACATTCTGCAGTAATTTTAATTGCTTGCGAATCAAACTTACCATAGCCATACACTATTTTTACTATATCTTTTGATAAAACTGTAAAAACTATTGTTGAAGGAATAACCAAAAAAGCTACTAGTTTTAATCCACCTGTTGCAGTTTTATTTACAGAAATAGCATCCCCCTGTGCTGTTGCCCTTGAAATTGTTGGGAAAATTATTGTAGAAATTGTAGTTCCAAAAACACCTAATGGTAACAGATATAAGTTATTTGCATAAGATAATGCCGTTAAACTTCCAGAAGGTAAATAAGACCCGAAAGCTTGACCAACAATTACATTTATTTGCCATCCAAAAACTCCTAAAAGCATTGGAAGCATCATCATATAGATTTCTTTTAAATAAGGGTCTTTGTAATCAATTTTAAAACTATATTTACCAAATGTTTTAAAAAATGAAGGTAAAACAACTATAAATTGGAAAAAACCACCGATTGTAACAGCCCAAGCTGAAGGAATAATTCCAAATTTATCTTTAAACATTACTGCAGATAAGATTAAAGCTAAATTAAAATATAAAGAGGTACTTGCAGGAACAATAAATTGTTTAAAATTGTTTAAAATACTTCCTATCATTCCTGACATACCTATAAAAAGTATATAAATAGCCATTATTCTAAGAAGTTCTCCAGAAAGAATATTTGTTCTTTTATCAAATCCTTTAGCAATCATTGTCATTATCTGATTTGAAAAAATTATAGTTATGATTGTTAAAACTAATAAAAAAAGAAAAAGTAAATTAAGTACTGAAAAAATAAGTTTTCTAGCCTCTTCTTTTCCTAATTCCTTTTCTTTTTTATTGTAAATAGGAATAAATGTGTTTCCTAAAGCACCTTCACCTAATAATTGCCTAAATAAATTTGCTATTCTAAAAGATGAGTTAAACGCATCATTTTGAAAAGAAGCTCCAAAATATTTTGCTGCCAATGTATTTCTTGCTAATCCCATAATTCTACTTAACATAGTAATAATTGCTAAAACAATTCCACTTTTAAACATTAAAATTTCCTCTTTCATCTTCATAGTAAATATTTATGTCTGATACTTCAATTATTTTTTCTCTATACAATTCTAGTACTGCTAAAAATATATAAACTAAGTGCAATCTACTTTTAGCTTCTTCAAAAATTTTATCATAAGAAAGTTCTTTTACAATTTTTATTTTTTCTATTATAAAGTTCATTTCCTCAGTTAATGAATAACTTTCTTCAATATTAATTTCCATAACTTCTTTTTCTTCACTCTCTTTTAAAACATTATAATAAGTTTCAAAAACTAATTTTAATGAAAGTTTACTTAAATCAATTTCTCTATAATCATCTAATTTAATATCTAATCCCTTTCTCTTAAAAGGTAAATTACACTCATTTTCTAACTTTTCTATATCTTTTGCCAAATACTTAATAACTTTATAATCAATTAGCTTTTGTTCAAGATTTTTTTCTTTTTCAAGTTTTTTCTTAAAATTTAAAATCGATAATGCTTTTATTTCTAAGAGTTCAGAGGCCATAACTAAAAATTCTACTTTTATATGAATATTATTTTCTTTCATCTCCGAAAGAATTAATAAATATTCATCTATAACTTTAGAAATTTGAATTTCATAAATTGACATTTCTTTGGCTTCTACCAAATGAAGCAATAACTCCATTGGACCCTCAAAATTATCAAGCTTAATACTTAGATCTTTCACTATTTTCCTCCAAGTATTTTCTCCAATTAACTTCGTCAGAATTTATAAGTTCTTTAAGTTCTTCCAAAGAATTACATTTCTTTTCAGGTCTTAAATATTTAACAATTTTAACAGTCATTTTTTTGCCATAAATCTCTTGACTAAAATCTAAGATATAAACTTCCACTGATAATTTAGGAAAATCATTTGGAATAGTTGGATTAAAACCTATATTGAGTAATCCATCTCTAAAATTTTCTTCTCCTTCAATTAAAAGTTTAACTCCATATATTCCTCTAGGAGGATATATTTTATTAAAAACTGTTAAATTTGCAGTGGGAAAACCAATTGTTCTTCCTATTTTTTTACCATGTTCTACTTCACCTATAATCAATAAATCAGTTCCTAAATACTCTTGTGCTTCAGAAATTTCTCCCTGTTCAATCATTTTTCTTATAATAGTACTACTTACCACTTGATTTTTAACCATTACAGGATCTATAATTTCTACATAAATATTTCTTTGTTCTCCTAATCTTTTTAACAATTCTGGAGTTCCTTTTCTTTCTTTACCAAATGTATAGTTGAAACCTGAAAATATATATTTTGCATTCAATTTATTAACTAAAATATCTTCAAAAAAACTTTCAGCACTTAAATTCTTAAATTCTTCTGTAAAGTGAGCAAAAACAACAATATCTACACCTAATTCTTTTAATAAAAATAGCTTTTCCTCATGAGTATTTATAAGTATTGGATCAGTAACTCCTCTAAAAACCTTTTGTGGATGTTCACTAAAAGTTAAAACCATTGATTTTCCTTGTCTTTCTTTTGCCTTTTCAATTGCTTTTTTTATAAGAAATTGATGACCTTTATGTATTCCATCAAAAGTTCCCAATGCTAAAGATAAGTTTTCATATTTTTCATTAAGATTTTCAAGACCTTCAATTACTATCATTCTTCTCTATCTCCTCTTTTAGTTCCTTGTATACTTCTTCTATTCTTCTAAATCTATTTCTAACTCCAGACTTACTTAATCCTATTACTTGAGCCAATTCATTTAAAGAACTTTCAGGATTATCTAATCTGACTTGAGCCATTTCTCTTAAAACATCAGATAAATATGCTAATCCAACATTTTTCTCAATATATTCAATCATATGAAGTTGCTTATCTGCCGTATCTAATGTTTTAGTTTCATTTGCAACTTCCCAATTTATCTCTCTTATTGTTTTATTTTTCATATCTTTCATCATTGTAACTTCTTCATAAGAAAAGAAACTTTGAACTGCACCTGTAAGCACTAATAAATCCATAATATCTTCAGAATTTCTTAAATAAACAAGTTTTTTATTTCTTTTTTCTGTTATGAAAATTCTTTTGTCTAACTTTGCTAAAACTTCAAATAATTTATATGCAATAGCCTCAGAATCTAAAAAGAAATCCATAGCATATTCTTTTTCTGGATCTTTTATATACCCAGTCGCTAAAAATAATCCTGTAATAAATCCTTTAATTGCATCATCTGACATCTCTTCAAAAGAAAGAAAATCTAATTTCTCCAATTCGCCAATTAAATTTCTAAAACCTTTTTGAAGTGGAACATCAATAATATATATTCTATGCTCACCAAATCTTTTACTTATTGAGTACTTTATGAATAATTCTAAATTAAATCTTTTCAAATATTTGTAAATTCTCTTAGCTAATTCTAAGCTTTCTAATTTCAACTCTATTTTATTTTCAAATATAGCTTCTTTTCCTTTTAAAACGCCATACATTTCCCATAAAAATTCATCAAAATCATCAACTTCTTTTAAGAAAATTTCATTTTTTACATCTAACGTATATGACATTTCTCCACCTTAAAATTATTTAATTTGACTCCAATTTTCTCCCGAATTCCCATTAACTTTTAACATCACTTTTGGCAATTCTACACTATTCTCCATAATAGATTTTATTCTTTCCAAATATTCATCTATTTTATCATTTTTAATCTCAAACAATAATTCATCATGTACTTGTAAATTCATATAAATATTTGAATCATTTTGGAATTCTTTAAATAATTTAACCATTACTATTTTCAATATGTCTGCTGCACTTCCTTGAATTACAGTATTTACTGCCATTCTTTCACCAGCATTTTTCAAATTTTTATTTTTTGATTTCAATTCTGGAATATCTCTTTTTCTTCCATAAATCGTTTCTACATAACCTTTTTCCGTTGCACTATTAATTATATTAACTTCTAATTCTTTTACTTTTGGATACTGTGCAAAATATTTTTCAATATAACTTTTTGCTTCACTTTGACTTATATTCAATTCTTTTGCAAGTCCAAAAGCTGTTTTTCCATAAATAATACTAAAATTTACAATTTTTGCAACAGATCTCATTTCCCTTGTAACTTCCTTTGTTTCATCTAGTTCAAATATTTTTCTAGCAGTTAAATCATGTAAATCTAAATCATTATTATAAGCTTTTATTAAATTTTCATCTTCACTGACAGAAGCCAAAACTCTTAATTCTATTTGAGAATAATCGAAAGAAGCTAAAGTAAACCCATCTCTAGAAATAAATCCTTCTCTTATTTTTATTCCATCATCTGACCTTGCAGGTATATTTTGTAAATTAGGGTCACTAGAAGATAGTCTTCCTGTAGTTGTTCCTGTTTGGTTAAATGTTGTATGTATTCTACTGTCTTTGTCAATAAGTTTTGGCAAAGCTTCTACATAAGTATTTAAAAGTTTAGTCAATTTTCTATATTCCAATAAATACTCAGCGATTTTTTCTCCTTTATATTTTAAATCTTCTAAAACTTCTTCATTAACAGAATAACCTGTTTTAGTCTTAATTAAAGTTGGTAAATTCATCAAATCAAACAAAACAATACCTAGTTGCTTTGGAGAAGCAATGTTAAATTCTAATGGTTTTTTCAAAAGCTCATCATTTGAAACATTGACATAGCTATCTAAAAACATTGACATATCAGATTTCTTTTTATACATTAATTTACCTATTTCCGTATAAAACTCTCTAATATTCATCTCTGATATAATTACCATTTCTAAGTTAAATTTTACTTTATTTAAAAATTCATTATATATACTCGGTACTAAATCATTTATTCTATTTGAAAGTTCTATTTCATATTCCTTAAAAAATGGCACATTTATTTTTACACCATTTTTTTCCATACTAGACAAAACTTTTACTAATGGAAGTTCTATTTCAAAATACAATTTCTCTAAATTTTGAGTTTTAAGTCTTTTCTCAAAATCAAAATATACATTTAATAAATTCTCAAAACATAAAAAAGAAAATTCAGCAAAATCATTTAAATTGATATAATTTTCTTCTTTATCTAAAATTTCTTTAGATATATTTTCTCCAGTAACTCTTTCTACTATTGTAAAAAAATCATCTTTTGTATTAGCTGTAATTAAATAATTTGCGATATAAGTATCAAAAAACAAGTTATTTAAAGGCATTTTCTTTAATATATCCTTAGCATTATATGTTATTATCTTTGAGTTTGAATTACTAAAAAATTCTTTTAATAAATCAATTTCAAAATTTCTTATTCCAATATTTTGATGATAAGTTGGAACATAGAAAACTTTTCTAATATTCCCTATTACATATCCATATTTGTTTTCATATAAAAATACTTTCTCTCCATTAAAAATCGATTTTAACTTTTCAAAGGTTAAATCATCTTTTACAATTATTTTTTCTAATTCAATTTTTTCTTCAGGTTTCATTATCATTTCTTGATTAAAAGATAATTGATTAGATATTTCTTCCTTTTTCAAAGATAATTTTTTTATAAATGAAAACATTTCACATTCTTCAAAAAGTTTATATAATAAAGCGTTATTTTTAGTATATATCCCATCTTCCAATTTAAAATCTATATCAATATTTTGGTTTATAATTGCTAATTCTCTACTTAAAAATGCAATTTCTTTATCCTCTATTATATTTTGAATAAGACCCTTTCCTATTCCTTGAACATCTGTCAATTTATCTAAGTTCTCATAGATTCCTTCTAAATTTCCAAATTTCTCTAACAAAGGAACTGCCTTTTTTTCTCCAACTTTTCTAATTCCCGGAATTCCATCGGATGTATCTCCAATCAAGCCAAATAAATCTGGAATTAAAGATGGAACTACTCCTAATTGCTCAATAACATCTAAATCATTAGATACAAGTTTCGTCTTACTTTTTCCTGTCCCTTTACCTAAAAGAGCAATACTAATATTTTCATTTATTATTTGAGACAAATCTTTATCACCTGTAACTAC
>RRZT010531397.1_pt1 | contig 14614 bp, 8 predicted proteins | sample 2165551 | NCBI WGS metagenome assembly RRZT01 (sample SAMN10456910, study PRJNA506462) | wastewater metagenome | biome: wastewater; feature: sludge; material: wastewater sludge; isolation source: wastewater sludge with Escherichia coli K12::gfp cells carrying plasmid... | place: USA: Moscow, Idaho ... | reverse complement strand
TTCTGTGTAGTAGCCAACTTGCAGGTAGTTTCTACCAAAACGACTGAGATCCTTTACCACAAGGGTCCCCACTCGTCCGGCTTCGACTTCTTCCAGCAGGGCGGCAAAACCGGGACGATTAAAGTTCGTGCCGGAATAGCCGTCATCATAGAAGTGCCGGATATTTCTCAGCCCATGCTGACGGGCATATTCTTCAAGATATTTCTTTTGGTTCTGGATGGAGTTCGATTCTCCAGCCTGTTCATCATCTCTCGATAAACGCTCATATAGAGCTGTAATTTTGATTTCTTCTTTCTTTGCCACGGTTTTACCTCCCTTCTTTATGTAATTAAGCAGGTAAACATCGGTCGTGCTTGTGAAACACACCCTTTGTCTATCTGCTTATAGTATAACCGTTAGGGTGGGTAAAACCAAACTAACGGCATTGTTTTTTATTTTATATAATTATTAATTCAGTTATGGTATTCCATTGCGGTAATACAAATTCATCGAAACTTGTGTTTTGCAAAATGAGTAATCAAAAGATTATTATATGATTATTACCAGAGTATTCTTGAGGACGATATTTTTGCAAATACACAAAAACCACCTCAAACAATGGATGAGGTGGTTTTGTGATGTAAAATTTATGGATAGGGTAAACTAATTAATATTTTACGATTGTTTCCAACTCTGTTATGCCTTTTTTTATCTTGTATGAGACAAACGGTGTAGCCGTTTTTTGATATACAAGGCTTGTATTCGGGTGGAACGATACCACTTCGGGAGTACCACCCGTTGTGCTTTCAACAGAGCAGAAAGAGAAGTTGTTTTTAACTGTAACAACCCCGTTGCTTTCAAATGATGTACATTCTGCACCGTCAACGCATGATACTGAAAAACCTGCGTCACGAGCTATGCAATCATAATCACTTGTGACTTTATGACGGCGAATATGTCCCCCTTCAATAGGGATGAGAGTAGTTTCGACTTTGATACCTTTGAAAGGAGACCAGAGAGAGAAAAGAGAATTTTCTTTCACAGATATTTTTAGGGAGAGTCTGCGAGTGAAAATGTAGCCGTCTATTTCAAATGAGAGAGTACTGTCTGCACCTGATTGATTGAAGAATTTGTTTGAGCGTGGAACACTGAAACCAAATTCCGAACTGTATGCAAATTTGCAGTATTTCTCTGACACATGAACATGATTGATGTAATGTAACCTACCCGGTGTGAGAGCGGTTACTGCATTACCGCTATGCTGAATTATCAGCTAAGCCTCCGACTGCAATACTGTTTGGTATTGGTCGAATAGCGGGAACGGTAACGGTTCTGCTTGCCAAAACGGATGATTTCCCGGAAGTGCAAGCAATATAAATGCTTTCAAACTCCAGTATGGTGAACCCGGAGAATTGTAGCTTTCTGACATATGTAAATTAGTGTATCTGTAACCTATTGTAAGAACACCGCCGTTATCGGTTATCGGATGAGAAAACCATTCTTCAAAGTGTCTTACGATTATGCCCTTGATAATTCCGTGACTGAACACGGGTACATCGGCATATATACACGCACTCCAGAATGCCGCTTGTGCAAATCTGTATGTAAGTGAACGTCCGTATACCAATGCACGACCTTTATCGTCAAACCAATAGATATATTGTTTTGCAAATTCTGCGGCACGTTCTTTGTATAATGCACTTCTTTCGGGGTCGCTTTTTTCGCATACTTTGGCGTATATTAAGCTGTAGAAATGCAAAGCGAATGGAATATAATAATCACGTTGTTCCGTAACGCCGTCTTTATACCAACCGTTGCCGAGATAATATGAATCAAGTCTTTCCAAACCAAAATCGATTAAATGTTGGTCGTAAGGCTGTGATAAACTCTTTAGAGCAAGGTTTACAAGTACGGGGAACAGACGCCAGTTGTTATCCGATACTTCGTATGAATTGCTTAAAAGCAAGAAGTCTGCAAGATTCTTTTTTACGTTATCGTCAAGCGGTTCCCATAGCTTGTCGGGAGCTAAAAGCAAGCCGTAAGCTATAGCGGCAATTTCAACGAACTTTTGGTCGTAATTTCTAAATCCGCCCCAGTATTCTTTTGAGTTTGGGTTTGTTCCGGCACTTAAACCTTTGGCGTATATTTCCGAAAAATCTTCGATATTTTCGCCACCTACCCATAAAGGAACAAGTCCCCATAAAACTCTTGAAAAGCCTTCCATAGGAATTGTACGGTCCTCGAAAGCGGCTCCGGTATGTCCAAGATAAAGATTGGCACATTCTTCGGAATAATGCTCTTTTAAAGGAAGCACAAGCTTTTCAAGCAAATCTGTAAAATATTTTTTATTATAAACTGTACTCATTTTGTATCTCTATTAATTATTTGACATATTAAATTATAACGATTAAATGTACAATTGATTTATTTGATATATCTATTATACAGCTAATTATTCTAAATGTCAACAGTTATTTATAAAAATAAAGAAAAATGCTTGTTTCCCTTGATAAAACAAGCGTTTTTTGGTTTGTTAATTTAATATATTAAATTATACTTGCTAAAAAATAATAGTACAATTGCTATAAATGTTTAGCTCGGTGATATAGTACCGTTAGTTGCATTTGTCGAAATACTGTAATCAATCTTTTTGAATCATAGTTACTATAAATTCTTTAAATGTAAGCCGGTATATGAATTTGTATACGGCTTGCGGTGTGTTAAAGTATGAATAAATACTGCATAAAAATCTTGTTAGTATAAAGAAAATATTTATTAAATCGTAAATAGAGAGAGAAACAAATTGTTTGTTTTAATTGATATATTGTTTGACAAGTCACTCGAAAAGTGATATCTTAAATATAAGAAAGAAAATGAATTAAGATATATTGTTCTTGGAGGAATAACGTTAATGTCAGATAAAAAACCATTGTACAAACAAATTATGGATAAATTAAAAGAGCGTATAAAGTCGGGAGATTTTGAATACGACGCACCGTTTGTCACAGAGGACAGAATTACTAAGGAATACGGTGTGAGTCGTATAACCGCAATCAGAGCACTTGAGGAGCTTGAACATGACGGATTGATTAACAGAAAACGAGGCAGCGGTAGTTTTGTTTCAAAAAATGCGATGAGTATTCTTGGCAAGGACAAGGAAGACAATGCCGCAGTTACGATACACAAAAAAAACAGAGATATATCTCTTGTGGCATTGGTTATGCCGTTTGATATAAAGCTTGGTAATATGTTCAAATGCTTTGACGGAATTAATAGTGTGCTCAATAAGGAAAATTGCTTTGTCAGTATATATAATGCAAACAGAAGTGTGGAAAACGAGGAGAAAATACTTCGTTCACTTTTGGAACAGGGGATAGACGGCGTTATATGTTATCCTGTACGTGGTGGCAGAAATTTTGAAGTGTATAATCAGTTTTTAGTTAAAAAAATTCCTCTTGTGCTTATTGATAATTATATAGAAAATATGCCTATGAGTTATATTGTGTCGGATAACAGCGGCGGCGGAAAAGCACTTTGCGAATATGCATTAGAGCATGGACATAAAAAGATTGGATTTTTTTGCAGAGGTCGTGTGAATGAAACTATATCAATAAGGGATAGATATATGGGATATGCGGCGGCACTTGAAGAAAAAGGTTTAGGAGTTAATCTTGATTATGTATATGCGAACATTGACGACAAGTACGAAATGCTGACTGAAGAAGAAAGACAACAATACGGCGACGTTGAAAATTATTTGAAAACGATTGTAAATCGTATGCATGAACAAGGAATTTCTTGTGTTTTGTGCCAAAACGATTGGGTGGCAATTCAAGTATATAATTGTTGTAAGGCACTTGATATATCGGTTCCAAATGAAATGTGCATAATGGGTTTTGATAATATAAGCGAGCTTGACGAAATGGATGGCGGAAACAAGATAATAACCGTGGAGCAAAACTTCTTTGAACTGGGTGTGAAAGCAGGTGAAACCGTTCTTAGAGAAATAAACGGCGAAATGCCCGGAATTAAATACATTGTGCCTGTTAAAATTGCTGTTCGCAATTGAATTTTAAAAATAGACCGTTTGAAACAATCTAACGGTTTATTTTTTTTGTTAAAATTAAATTTTAGATTATGTAAAAACAGAAAAATACTGAACTTTGATATATTGTGTAATATAATTATACATAACAAATAAAAAATTGATATATAATTGGAATGGACGGAGATAATTTGAAGTTAAAATATATCATAAAGAAGTCTATTCGTATACAAATGAGACAGTGCAGAGTAGTTCTATACTCGTGGTACAAATCTTTGTAAAACGCAATGGTGTTTATATTGGAGGGAAGCACTAACGGTATTCAAATAAAACATATTCGTGATAATCAATCTATTGCAACATCAAAGGTTGAACTTTATGACGGTAATAATAGTGCAACAGGTGCAACGAAATTTTACTTGAGTATTGATTTTGATATATAATAGCGATATAATATATAACAAATATATCAAACCCAAATTTATTATATGGTATAAGAAGGAATTTCAAATGAGCAAAAATGTACATATAATATCACACTCTCATTGGGACAGAGAGTGGTATCTTCCGTTTGAACAACACAGAATGCGACTTGTTGAATTGATAGATAAATGTATGGAGGTTTTTGAAAAGGACGATTCATTCAAAAGCTTTTTCCTTGACGGTCAGACTATTGTGCTTGACGATTATCTTGAAATAAGACTGGAAAATAAAGAAAAACTTATTAAGTATATCAAGGAGGGTAAATTTATAATCGGTCCTTGGTATATCTTGCAAGACGAATTTTATACGAGCGGTGAGGCGAATATCAGAAATTTGCTTGTAGGTATGAAAGAAGCTGAAAAGTACGGCGCTATGTGCAAAATGGGATATTTCCCGGACGCATTCGGTAATGCGGGACAAATGCCTCAAATTTTAAAACAAGCGGGAATGGATACAGTGACATTCGGACGTGGTGTACGCCCTGTCGGATTTGATAACGAAATTCAAGAAAACGGAAACTATGAATCTCCGTATTCGGAAATGATGTGGGAATCTCCTGACGGTACGAAGATTTTCGGTATTCTGTTTGCAAATTGGTATAATAACGGCAACGAAGTTCCGACAGACAAGAAAAGTGCAAAAGAATATTGGGACGACAGATTGAAAAAAGTTGCGACTTTTGCGTCAACTGATGAATATTTGTTGATGAACGGTTGTGACCATCAGCCTGTACAGGCTGATTTAGGCAAGGCAATAGAAGTTGCGTCGGAACTTTATCCCGACATTAATTTTAAACATTCAAATTTCCCGGAATATATTAAGGCAATTAAAGAGAAAGTACCAAATGATTTGGCAGTTGTAAAAGGCGAACTTACAAGCCAGGATACAGACGGTTGGTCAACGCTTATGAATTGTGCGTCATCGCATATTTACTTAAAGCAGATGAACAGAAAATGTGAATCGGCACTTGAAAACGGTGCAGAGCCTGTCAGAGTTTTATCATCTGTTTTGGGACAAAATTATCCGTCGGACGAACTTGAATATTCATGGAAGAAACTTATGCAAAATCACCCTCACGACAGTATCTGCTGTTGCAGTGTTGATGAGGTACAAGACGAAATGGCAACACGTTTTAATAAGAGTAAGCAAGTTGCCGACTATCTTGTATCAGAGGGAAAAAGATATATTGCGGATAAGATTAATACAAAGGAATACGAAAAGTATAAAAATGCACTTCCGTTTGTTGTGTTTAACACGACAGGCAGAAAACGCACATCAGTTGTGTCGGTGGAAATTGACGTAACTCGTAAATCGGGCTGGCTTAAAAAATGTGCGTATGATTTAGACGAAATAAATGTGCCGAACTATAAGCTTATAGATTCAGACGGAAATTCAATACCGTTTAAAATCGAAGATTTGGGAGTTAGATTCGGCTACGATTTGCCTAAGGATAAGTTCAGACAACCGTACATGGCAAGACGTGTTCGTGTAACATTTGAAGCTGAAAATATATCCGCTGTCGGATATAAAACATATGCTCTTGTTGAGGGGGACGCAGAAAAAGTAACAGATACACTTGTCAGCGGTGAAAATTGTATGGAAAACGATGCAATTCGTGTAGAAATAAACAAGAACGGTTCGCTTAATGTAACAGACAAAGCAAGCGGCAGAACATATAAAGGTGTCGCTTATTATGAAGAAACAGGTGACTTGGGCAATGAATATATGTATAAAATGCCTGAGGGAAGTAAGGCGATAACAACGCAAGATACGGTTGCGAAGATTGAACTTGCGGAAGATGAGCCGTACAGAGCAATGTATAAAATCACAAACACAATTACAGTTCCGAAGTCGGGCGATGATAATTTCGAGGACGAAAAACGTCATATGGTATTCTTTAAAGAAAGAGTTGGCGGAAGAAGTAATGATACCGTTGAAATGAAGATAGAAACATTTGTTTCACTTGACAAAAACGGTAAGGGTGTAAAAATCAAAACGAGATTTGATAATGAAGTAAAAGACCATAGAGTTCGAATTATGGTGCCGACAGGTATAAATTCAGATGTACATAAGGCTGATTCTGTGTTTGAGGTTGTTACAAGAAATAATCGTCATAATGCAGGTTGGAATAATCCGAGTGCGTGTGAACACGAGCAGGGATTTGTGAGTATTGATGACGGTGAAAAGGGTATAGCGGTCGCAAATATAGGCTTGTACGAATATGAAATGTTACCGGATTTAGATAATACAATCGCAGTTACAATTCTTCGTGCAGTCGGTGAAATGGGCGATTGGGGCGTGTTACCGACTCCTAAGGCTCAATGCTTGGGTATAAGCGAAACGGAAATTGAAATTGTACCGTTTAAGGGTGATTTGATTTCAAGTGGAGCTTATGAGGAGTGCTATCAGTTCAGAACAGATATTATAACAGCCGATACAGATTGTCATGACGGAGTTATGCCGCTTGATTATTCTATGATTAATTGGCAAGGCAACGGCTTGATTCTTACGGGTATCAAGCAAAAAGGCAACGGCGAAGATATAATTATTCGTTGGGTAAATGTAAGCGATAAAACTACAACGTTGACAATTCAAAAGAGTGATGTTATCGATAATCTTTACATCAGTAATATTATAGAAAAGAAGATTAAGGAAATTGACAGTGATAACGGCTATTTCAATATTGAGGCAAAAACGTATGAGATAATGACCGTAGGAATTGCAAAATAATGTATTATATAGGAATAGACCTTGGCGGAACAAATATTGCGGCAGAGGAGAAAAAGGTTGTTATGGCTCAGCTTTTCAACGATGCGGGAATTATAGGTTCGGCAATGCTTGCGATATAAATTAAGTATGTCCGACTTGAAAAATCTTTTTGCAGCATATATAATATACTTATTGGAGTGATTTTTATGATAGTATTTTTTGATTTGGACGGCACACTTATATCCGATGACGAGGCATATATAATACCAGACAGTGCGGTGAATGCAATACATAAGGCACAGGAAAACGGACATTTGATGTATGTCGATACAGGCAGAACCGTTATGAATGTTGAGCAAAGAATAAGAGATATAGGCTTTGATGGATATGTCTGCGGTTGCGGAATGTATATAGAATGTGGCGGTAAAGTGATATATCAGCATACATTGCCGACAGAGCTTTGCAGGAATGTCGCTGATCTTGTGTATGAATGTAATATGACGCCGATGTATGAACATTCTAAGTCGTTTTATTGTGATAAACGCAGCAGAAATTTAGACGGCTTTGTAAAGCTGAAAAGACGTTTTGAAATGCAAGGTAAGGATTTGTCACCTGATGTCAGTGACGATGATTTTGCTTTTGATAAATTCTTGGCTTGGTATGATGAAAAAAGCGATATAGAACGATTTAAAAGAGAAATTGAAAAAGATTTTGATTTTATTGTGCGTGGTGACGGCTTTTGCGAAATGACCGTAAAAGGATTTTCAAAGGGAACGGGAATTGAAAAAGTCCTTGAATATCATAATATTCCGATTAACAGTGCATATGCAATAGGCGACAGTATGAATGATTTGCCTATGCTTAATGCGGTGCCTAACAGTATCGTTATGGGTAATGGCAGTGACGAACTTAAAAAGTCGGCATCTTTTGTGACAAAAGATTTGCTCGATAATGGCATAGAATACGCACTCAAGCATTTTGGAATGATATAGCGATTAAATTTTAGAAGAAATTATTTATACTTTATAATAAAACAGTGTCGTTAGGTTGGTTTGAAAACCAACTCTAATGGCACTGTTTTTTTGCGTCAATAGGGTTATGGATAATGTTATGGCAAGTCAAGCTTTTAACAGCATATTTTACGATTTATATGACTTTTGTACCGAAAAACATGGTTGGTTTTAATAAATTTAACCGCACAGCTTAAAGTTTACCGCATTTTAATAAAAAAATTCCCGTGGTAAGATTAATAACAAGATATAGTTATTATGAGTAAAAGTATATAAAAACGGAAAGAGGGGAAAAAAATGAAAAAAATTATTTCATTGATGTTAGCTGTGACGATGATATGTGCATCTATCGGTTTGACGGCATTTGCGGCTACTACAACTACAGTAGAAGCGGAAGCGGACGGAGTATCAGCGTATACACTGCCAAGTTCAGACAAAAGTAATAGTAAAATATTAAAAAATACTGTAAGCAGTAAAGAAAGTGTCACTTATTATATACAAGCAAACAATACACCAAGAGCGACAATGTTTAAGTTGGCACAAGTAAATACCGGCGACAAGATTAATGTCGATATTAATTTTACATATCTTGATACTGCAACAATGGAATTGGAATATTGTCTTTTTGTTTCTGATAGCGAAATAACACTTACATCACACTCGCAGGATTTGGTAAAAGAGGAACTTGAAAAGCATACAGATGAAAGTAATATAAAAAACTGGTCAACAAACAAATCAAATATGAAGTATTCCCTGCCTAACGGAATTGCGGCATCAAAGGATGGATTCGTATATTTATATATAGGCTGTGGAGATTTAAGTGAGGATAAAACTCAAGTCACTAAGAAAATACAGTGGTCTATTGACTCATTTGATGTGAATATAGACAGTGATGGAGGTGGCGAAACAGAGCCGGATACAACACCAACGCCAACCACAACAATCAATCCGGATGTGACACCAACGCCAACCCCAACGGCAAGCCCAACCCCAACGCCTACTCTTGAACCGGAGTTAACTTTGGATGAGGTGTACTCCTCAAACATGGTACTCCAGAGAAAAGAACCTATTACTATTACAGGTACAGGAAAATCGGGGAATACGGTTTCAGTAAATTTTAATGGGGCTGATGAGCAAACAACAATAGAACATGGTTTATGGGAGATAACCCTTCCTGCTATGGAAGCTGTAAAATCAGCAACTATGACAGTATCAAGCGGTGATAACATGATTACTCTCGATAATGTGGCTGTCGGTGATGTTATATTCTGTACGGGACAATCAAATATGTTTAATCGCCTTGAGACTTTTCCAACGTTGATGAACGAAGAATTAAGTGAAGCTTACGAAGACGTGAGATATATGAATTCATTTGACGAGATTTCAGAGTGGAAGGTTGCTACTATGGAAAATTCAAAGCAATTTTCTGCACTTGGATTCTTGATAGGTAAGAGGATGATAAAAAAAGATTCTGATGTTCCTATAGGTCTTATAAGTTCAAGTTTGGGTGGGTCGTCAATAATGCAGTGGATTCCGACATATTCAGTAAATTGGGATTCACAAGCAAAGAGAATGATGGCGGGAGCAAGCTCAAAAGGCGGACTATATACACAAAGACTTCTGCCGCTAAAGAATTTGAAAGCATCTGCTGTTGTATGGTATCAAGGAGAGGCAAATACTACCTTTGAAAGCGGCACAGTGTATGAGCAAGCATTGACTTCGCTTATTAACAACTGGAGAAAAACATTTAATGATGAGGACTTACCATTTGTAGTCGTTCAACTTCCTACTGCGAATTTTGCAAAAATTTATTCGACAATACGCATTGGCACCGGAGTAAGAGCGGGACAATGGAATGTATCACAAAGAATGGATAACGTAAAAACAGTTGTGAGCAATGATACAGGAACTACAAATAATGTTCACCCAAATGATAAAGGACCTATTGCTGACAGAGCAGTTGCTTATATAGAAGATTTTATTAACAATACACAATCAAATGTTGAAAGCCCATCTTTTGATTATATGGAACGCAGTGGCGATAAACTTATTCTTCATTTCAAGAATACATACGGCTCTCTTTCAACCGATGATGGAGGTGTGCCGTTGGGCTTTGAACTTAAAGATGATGACGGAATATACAAAGATATTACACCGACAATTAACGGCGATACTATAGAAATAGATGTAACAGATATAACAAATCCACAGGTTAAGTATGCATGGTCAGATACTCCGGGTATTGCAAAGGATTTAGTTGAAGCACAAACTGACACCCCAGCCGTGATTAATACATTTAATGCTGCAGGCAGACCTATAGCACCGTTTATGACTGATTTGACAGAGAAATATGCTTCTAAAGCTGTAAATAAAGAGTTGTCAACGACAGAGTTCTATAATTATGCACCGTATATATCAAAAGTAGAGCAGTCAGGCGACGACATTGTAATAAGTGCTTATGACACAGATGGTGTTGTCAGTAAAGTTGAGGTATATATTGACGAGGGAGAAATCAAGGCGGGTGATGCTAAACAACGTGACGACGGTAAATGGGTATTTACACCTGATGTTACATCGGGTGTGCACAGTGTTTATGCAATTGCAACAGACAATGATAACATTAACAGTCTTACCTGTGTTGACTATACAACTTATAATATTATAAGACCTACAAGATATGATTATGTGAAGGGATATACAGAAAGTCCATCATCTGTTGAGTATAACAACGGCGATGATATGCTGGCAAAGGCAACGAATGACGTTAATGGGACAACAACGACGGTAACGTCGGCAATACCTACAGGAGAAACAACAAAGTCGTTGAAGTTGTCTGCCACCGGCAATAAGGCAACGGCTAATGCAACTATTCCTATAAGTAAGGCAGATAATCCGCAGAAAACATTAACAATAGAATACGACACGATGTTTGAAAGTGCTGATGATGCGATTGGTGCATCAAGAGGTATGTATGCTAAAACAAAGGAAGGAAATGAACTATGGCTTACATATTTCACCGCGTCGTCACTCAGAACAGCTATTACTAATACGGGAGGAAACTGGTGCTATGAACAAGCAATGTCTATAAAGAATAACCAATGGCACCATATAAAACTTGAACTTCATCCAAACACAGGAATATTTTCAATATGGCTAGATGGAACAATGCTTCAAGATAATGTGAGTTTTGTAAAAGAAGGAAGTTCATTTGATACATGTAAAGGAGCCTTTGACACTTTAAAGGAAGGAATAACAGACTTGCGATTCTATCATACAGCTTCAAATAATATTGAAAATGCGACGTATATAGATAACGTTAAAGTAACAGAAGTATCATATTCGGAGGAGGAAATTATACCACCGGCAAAAATACAGGAAGCAACTCCACAGATAAGCATTGATTATATAAATGAAACACTTACCGGCTTTGAGTCACAGGAACCGTATACGATAAAGGTGGGTGAAGGTAATGCTAAAGATATAACGCTTGGCGAGGGCGTGACGACAATATCGCTTGATGATGAAAAAATTGGTTATGCCGGCGAATTATTGTCTATTGAAATTGTAAAAAAAGCACGCAATACCGAAACATATACCGACAGTGACGTGCAACAGTTGACAGTTAAAGCACGTCCTAAGGCACCTACAACCGTTCAAGGTGTAAATGCTACGGAAATAGGCGGCAAAGGCAAACTCACAGGTATGAATGGCATGCAGTACAAACTCAAGAGAACAGATGAATGGAGTAGTACGCAGTTGGTTGATACAGTTGAGGTTGATGCAGGCGAATACAATGTCCGCAAAGCTGCAACAGATACAGACTTTGCAAGTGAGGAGACAACAATTACAGTTGAAACGTTTATAGCTGAAAAGGAAATGACGCCTGAAATCGCAATTGATTATACAACAGAGGAACTTATAAACTTTGTTGAGGATGGAACATATACAATTAATGGTTTAGATGTTACATTAACAGATAACAAGTTATCATTAGCTAATTATATAACAAATGAACAGATAACGCTTTCGATAGTAAAGAAGGGTAATAATGTGACAACGGTTGCGAGTGAAGCACAGACTCTAATAGTTAAGGCACGTCCTGCAGCACCGACAAAATCGGAAATCATAGTAACACAACCGAGTGTGATTGGCGGCAAAGGTACTATTGCAGGTATCGCAGACACTATGGAATATAGTACGAATAATGGTATTAATTGGACTACGGGCGATGGAGATGATATAGGTGATATTGAGCCTGGAACCACATATAAAATCCGTTATAAAGCTGTAAGTGCAGACGAGGAAGCCGAAAGGCAGTTTAAGAGTGCAGAATATTCGGTTACAATTATTGCGTATGATGCAATGCCGGAAACGCAGCCTACAATCTCGATTAACTATGTAAACGAAAAGCTAACAGGCTTTACGGAAGGCTGTGACTATATAATAAAAATAGATGATGGCGTAGCGACGGATAAAGATAATGTAACAGAGGATATCGACATTGACAACACATATTTCGGTCATACCCTAAAAATCGTAAAAAAAGGTGATGGCATAAAAACAAGCAACAGTGAAGCGTTTGAACTTTCTATTCCTAAACGTTCATCCGCACCAAATGTAGCAGCGGTTGAAGAACAGACTTATCAAGGCAATGACGGCAAAATCACAGGTGTTGACACTACAATGGAATATAAATCATTGTCAGAACCTACATTCACATGGACGCAGTGTGCAGGCACGGAAATCACAAATCTTGCACCGGGGTCTTACGTTGTTCGTGTGGCGGCAGTTGCAGATGAATCCTTTGCCAGTGAAGTTATGAGTGTGACAATTAATGCGGCAGCAAAGGATGAGCCTACAGAACCGACAGTGAATATAACGTATGATGATAAAAATGGAAATGTTAATGCTATATTTACCAATATAACAGAAGAAGGCATGGTTTATGTTGCAGAATATAATGAGAATGGTACATTGCTTTCGATAAAATCAGATGAAATTTCAGACAGTGTAATTATTCCATTTACTTGCGTAAATAAGAGTAAGGTGAAGGTCTTTATATGGAAAAATGATATGAAACCATTATTTAATAAAGTATTTACATTGAATTAAGATGAGCATATCGGGCATATTCTGTGATAGGATATGCTCGTTTAACTGACAAAAATTAAGACGGAGTGAATGTTATGTTTAATAAGAAATTTAACTTGTTGAAAGAAGCGACAGAATATGGATTTATGCCGTATATGGAAACGTATATTCTGGACGGTAAGAAACGTCCAATAGTTGTGATATTTCCCGGAGGTGGATATGGAATGGTATCTGAGCGTGAGGCAGAGCGTATTGCTATGGCATATAACGCAGCAGGATTCCATGCGGCAGTAGTGTATTATTGTGTTGAACCGCACACACATCCGCTTCCTATACAAAATGCAGCTAATGCAGTTGCCATGCTTAGAGAAAATGCAGAAAAATGGAATATAGATACGGATAAGGTAATTGTATGCGGATTTTCTGCCGGTGGACATCTTGCAGCATCACTAAGTGCCTTGTGGAATGATTCTGAAATATTCAGCGAGCACGAGATTGAGTTAGCAATGCATAAGCCAAATGCTCAAATTTTAAGTTATCCGGTAATAACATCGGGTGAATTTGCTCATAAAGATTCATTTAAAAATCTTACAGGTACAGATGACGAGTCAAATCATCTATGGAGCAGTCTGTCGCTTGAGAGGCGTATTACGGATATAATTCCACCAACGTTTTTATGGCATACATATGAGGATATATGTGTTCCTGTTGAAAATACACTGATGTATGCAGCTGGCTTGAGGAGGGTTGGAGTACCGTTTGAATTACATATATTTGAGAAAGGCGAGCATGGTTTGTCAAGGGTGAGTGATGAGTTAATATGGTCCAAACGAAAGTTTGAAAGAGAGTATCCGTGGTTGAGTCTGTCAGTTGATTGGCTAAATCAGTTGTTTTAAAACGTGTATATTGATTAGGCAAGAGATGAGCCTATAAAAAGAGAATGAATAAAAGAATGGGAACTGTTATAAAATTTAAAGGGACGCTCTATTTTAAAGCGTCCTTTTAAATTGAAATATAAAAAATTTAACGCATTAATTAAAGATTATCCCGTTTAATATACACAAACAGATGTGGTATTATTGATACATATAAAAACGGGAGGAAGGATTATGACGGATTTTAACATACTAAGAAAACGATATTCGGAGGTTTTATGCGGTAGAGGACACAGCGGCAAAAGAACGGCTGATTGTATACTACGATCAGATGAACGTACAGAACAAAGGCTTGCACAGCTTGATACGCGCATAGAAAAGGCAATCACATCAAACGAGCCGGGAATTGTAAATGCAACGCT
>RRZT012180706.1_pt1 | contig 14617 bp, 11 predicted proteins | sample 2165551 | NCBI WGS metagenome assembly RRZT01 (sample SAMN10456910, study PRJNA506462) | wastewater metagenome | biome: wastewater; feature: sludge; material: wastewater sludge; isolation source: wastewater sludge with Escherichia coli K12::gfp cells carrying plasmid... | place: USA: Moscow, Idaho... | reverse complement strand
TATTGTGTTAAATAAATTCAATAAAAATTATCCTAATAAATATATTGAAATAAATAATGAATTTATAGTTGAAAATATTGAAAAAATGCAAAATATAGATGGTGGAATTTTAGAAAAAAATGATTCGGTGATAATGAACACAGGATTAGCATTAGAGGTATTAAGTAATTGTAGTGGTAAAAAAACTAGCGATTTAATAAATAATGCAAAAAAATATTTATTAAATATGCAAAAAGATGATGGAGGATTCTATGTAGGGACATATCTGACAGCTGCTCATGCTCAAGTTATAAAAGGATTATTAGCAGTAGGGGAAGATCTTAGAACAGAAAAATGGAAAAAAGAGAATAATGGACCTATAGAGGCATTATTTATTAATTGGCAAGATAATAATTCTTTTTGGAATATTGTAGATGAAAGTATAAACAATAGACCATGGGAAGTGGCGACAGAGCGAGGATTATCAACATTAATAGAATTATCTCAACAAGGCTATAGTAACTATATTTTAAAAAGCATTCCAATAAAAGATAAAGAAGAAATAGTATCAGAATTTCTAGAGGTTGAAACAATGATTGTGCAGAAACAAGGAGAAATATATGATCAAATTTACAAAGCAAATAAAATAGAAATAGACAGTTTAAAACATGGTGGTTTAACTGCTTTAGCTTCTTTAAAGGCTACAACACCATTAGTAGAAGAAACAGGTGGTTTTGTAACTTCAATTGCTGAAATAGAGGGAAGAGGTAAAGATGGTTGGATGTATACAGTTAATGATAAAGCACCTAATGTAGGAGCTAATAAATTCATATTAACTGAAGGGGATAGAGTATTATGGTATTATGCAAAAGAATCAGAAAATTGGTATGTACCATCATGGATAGAAATAACTGATGGCATAAAAATTGATATTAATTATAAATCAGAATTAAAAGTTGGAGAAGAAACTAATATAGAATTTTTAATTAAAGATAAAGATGGTGAGGCCATAATTGATACTATTGAACTTTCAACAGAAGATACAAGCCTTTTTGAAATTACTAATAATAAAGTAAAGGTAAAAGATATTGGGCAAGGTTTTGGTAGTATAGATGTTAAATTTAAAAATTTAGGAATTATTAAAACAATATACTTTACACTTTTAGAAAATGAAGAAAAAAGTAGATTAGATATAGATGAGGTTATAGAAAAGGTAAGAAATAATATTTTATCAAATGAGAGTATAGACTTTAGAGCTAGTATTGCTTATAATTATACAAGTAAAAATTTAGAAGAAGATTTAAAAACTATAAATAATAAGTACAAACTTAGAACAAAGGAAACCGTATCAGATTTGGCTGGAAATATATTAGGGATAATTGGAGCAGGGGGAAATCCATACAATTATAATGGAGAGAACCATGTTGAAAAATTAATAAAGTTGCAAAGGTCAGATGGCTTAATTGGTGATATTGATACTTGGGATAATTCAGCAGACTCTCAATCTTTTGCAATATATGCACTTGAGGCATCAAAAGCTAATTATAATAGAGATAAGGCTTTAAATAATTTTTTAAGGTATGGAAAAGATAATTTTGGTGGACAAGATAGTTCAGCAAATGCATTAGTAACATTATCATTTTTTATGAATGATAAAAACTTAGATAGTGAAATAAATAAAATAAAAGAATATTTAAAAGCAAACCAAAGAGAAAATGGTGGGATATATAATAAATGGACTGGTGAAAACTTGTATAGTACATTTGCTACAGTTCAAGGGCTTATTGCAATTGGAGAAGATCCAGATTCAGAAAAATGGTCAGTAAACGGAAACTCGCTAGTTGACTTTATACTAAAAAGAAATATAAGTGATTTAGTTGATTTAAACTTTGGACAAGATCAGATGTTATTAGCATTAGGAGATGTTAAAAAAGGAAAGAGCATATATCATAGCCTAGAAATTTTAAAATCAGAACCTACAAGAATAGAAATTGAAGATTTTAAATTTGATAAACTTGAAGTTGGGATGAAATTACCTTTAAATGCAAAGGTCTATGATAAGAACAATAATCTACTATATGGACAAGAAATTATATGGTCTGTTTCTGATTCTGCAAAGGCTAAAATAATGGGAAATACAATAGAATTCTTAAGTGATGGAGATATAAAATTAACAGCAAGCCTTAAAGGAAATGCTAATATAAAGACATCAAAATCAATAAGTATATTTGCAAAATCATTAGATATAAATATTACTGGGGATAAAAATATAACAAATGGCTCTAAAGCTAATTTAAAAGCAGAAATAACTAATAATAGTAAAGATTCACAATCAATAGTATTTATTGTAGCACTATATGATGAAGATAATAGAATGGTTAAATATGATTATGAAGAAAAGACTATAGGTGTTAAAGAAAAAGAAACATTAAATATTGGAATGAACATTCCTAGTTCTGGTAAATTTAAAGTTAAAACTTTTGTATGGGATAATTTTATAGATAAAAATATAAAATTAGAAAATCCAGAGATTATAAATGTTAATAGATAATATATAAAAATAGAGTAGGCAATGCCTACTCTATACAAGGAGGATAAAATGAAAAGATATAATATTAAAAAGAGTTTATTATCACTATTATTAGTTTTAGCAATAATATTACCAACTACAGCTTTAGCTAATAGCTTATATGTCAATGTGGAAAGTTATAACAAAGAAACAGAAATATATATTAGCTCATTTGCAGGTGATAATATTTCAATTGTTATAGAGGATAGCAGAGGTGATAAAGTTTTTATAGATCAAGGTAAGACAAATAGTAGTGGTAAATTAGAGATTGAAACCATGCTAGATTATGATAGTTATAAGATAAAAGTTAAATCTTCAAATGGTGATGATATAACTAAGAGCTTTAAGATTAAAGAAGACTTGAATACAAATTCAAACAATAGAGATAAAGCAAATATTTATGTTGAAGGATATAAAGGGGTTATTTTAAAAAATACTAGTGAAGAAATCCGAAATGGAGAATCTATTTTAAGCTTTACAAAGAGAGTATTAAGAAAGAACAATATTTCAATTGTAGAAGAAAATGGTTATGTAATTAGTATAGACGATCAAGCAGAATTAGATAAAGGAAGTAAAAGTGGATGGATGGTTAAAGTCAATGGAAGTTTCCCTAATAAAGGAGCTGGCTCCATTGAAGTTAAAAATAAAGATGATATCGAATGGTTATATACTCATGATTTAGGAAAAGATATAGGAAATTCATTTGATGATAAAGAAAAAACAAAAGAAAGTAAATTAATAAAAAATTATTTGAAAAATAATAAATTAGCAGTAAGTGATTTAGACAAAATAGAAAGTGAATTGGAAAAATCCACAAATATTAATGATATAAAAAATGCCTTAGAGATTCTTAAAGGAATGGATAATAACAATCAAGATCTTTTAATAAAAGGAATGGATTTAAATAATCTTATAATCGAGAGACTTAAAGTAATAGATACTAGAGATATTTTAAGAGAAACAAGAATTAATTTGGACATATACTTCTATTTAATAGAAAACTTAAATAATAAATCTAGTATAAGAAATTTTGAAAGTATTGTTAAAAAATCTAAAGAAATTGAAAGTAAATATGATAAAGGTATACTAAGTCTGTTAGATGAATCATATAACAGTAAACTATTATCTAAAGAGGTATTTAATAAAATAATTGATAACAATATAGATAAATTAAATATAAAATTGAAAGATATAGATTTTGAAACTAGTTTGGATTTTCTAAATGGAAAAACTAATGACGATTTAATATTTAGCTATGATGGTAGTACAATAAATATTAAAAACAAATCTGGCAAAGTTTTAGATAATTTTTACACACCAATAAAAATAAGTTTAAAATATAGAGAACTTATAAATAGAGAATTTACAGCTAATCTTGATAATAAAAATATTGGTGGAATGTATAATAGAGATAATAAGAGATTGAATTTCTTCTTGAATAAATCGGGTAATATAAAAGTAATTGATAACAAAAAGACATTTGGAGATATAGATAAGGTTAAATGGGCTGAAGAAAGTATAGAAACAATGGCAGCAAAGGAAATTGTAAAAGGAATCTCAAATATCAAATTTAATCCAAATGGAAATATAACCAGAGCTGAATTTGCTGCAATTACTTCTAGAATGTTAAATTTAAATATTTCTAAAGATAATATCTTTAGTGATATAAAAAGCAATGATTGGTATAGAGAAGATGTGTTAAAGATACTTGAAAAAGGATATATAAATGGTAAATCTAAAAATACTTTTGATCCAAATGGAAATATAACTAGAGAAGAAATAGCAAAAATAATTGGAGAAATAGCAAAAGATTATGATGTTAAGATTGAAAAAGAAAGTTTAAATAAATTTAATGATAATGGTAAAATATCTCCTTGGGCAAAAGAAGGAGCAGAGATATCAAATAGTCTAGGAATTATAAAAGGTTCAGATGGTATGTTTAACCCTAAAAATAATGGAACAAGGGCAGAAGTAGTTACAATGTTATTTAGATTATATGAAATACTTTTAGTAAAGTAGATATAAAAGGAAATCTTTAGGGGTTTACTTTTATTTTTTCCTGTTTTTAAATTCTATACATGATATAATAGTTGTGAAAATAGAATAGTTGGATATTAGGTGCTTATTTAGCTTAATAGAGAATCAAGTGAAAAACTTGGACGGACCAGCCACTGTAAATGATTATAGTATTTCAAAAACCACTGGGAAACTGGGAAGGTGAAATATATTTCATAAGTCAGGAGAACTGCCTAGTATTGTCATAACCTTCTTGGACTAAGGGTTATTATGATATTAGTATATTATCTTAACCTTGTTGTTAAGATTTTTTTATTTAAAAAAGGAGAGATTATATGAAGAAGAGAATATCAAAAATATTATTATTGGCAATGATTTTAAGTTTATTGGTTCCACAATTTGTTTTGGCAGAAAATATTTACAAAGATCAAAGTGAAATATCAAATTGGGCAATAGATCATGTACTAAAGGCAACGGATAAGAAAATAGTTTCAGGTTACAATGGAAATTTTAATCCTAAAAACAATATAACAAGAGCAGAATTTACTAAATTAATTGTTGAAGCATTAAATATTAAAGAAGGTAGTGAAGATACCAATTTCTCAGATATAAAATCATCAGATTGGTATTATACTTATGTAAAAACTGCTTCAAGCAATGGAATTATAAAAGGTGCAAATGGTAAATTTAATCCAAATGGAGATATAACTAGAGAAGAAATGGCAGTTATTATTTCAAGAGGACTTGGATTAAAATCTGAGAATATTTCAAACTTTAAAGATTCTAAAAATATATCTAAATGGGCAGTAGAAGATATAAATAAAGTTGTTGGCAATGAAATAATATTAGGTTCTAATGGCAATTTCAATCCTAAAGATAAGGCAACTAGAGAGATGGCAGCTGTTGTTATAATGAGAGCTTATGATTATAAGAACATTCTTCCTGAAGATGTTAAGGTTAAGGAAGAAAAAGAACCAGAACCAGTTAAAGAAACTTCAATAAAGGAAATAATAAAAAAATCCATTGATAACTCAGTAGCATATTTACAAAAGGAAGTAAAAGAACCAATGGTTGGAAGTATAGGTGGAGAATGGGTTGTAACAGGATTAAATAGATCCAATAGAAATATTGATAATAAATTTAATGAAATATATTTAAATAATTTAGAAAAAACATTAAAGGAAAAGTCAGGGCAACTTCATAAAACTAGATATACCGAATATAGTAGAGTGATAATCGCATTAAACTCATTAAATAAAAATCCAAAAGATATATTTGAATATAATTTAGAAAAAGAAATATATGATATAAACAATGTAAAAAAACAAGGAATAAATGGACCTATATATGCTCTTATAGCATTAAATTGTAAAGATAGTACATTATCAGATGAAAAGAAAATAATGCTTGATTATATATTAGAGAATGAAATGGATAATGGTGGCTGGGCATTATCAAAAGATAATGGTAAAGGTGATGTAGATATAACTGCAATGGCAATACAAGCATTGGCACCATATAAAGATGAGCCTAAGGTAAAGGTTGCTATTGAAAGAGGAGTTAAACTATTATCAGATAGACAAGAAAATGATGGTGGATATACTAGCTGGGATAGTAAAAATTCTGAGAATGTATCTCAAGTTATAATGGCATTATCATCAATAGGAATAGATGCAAATAAAGATAGTAGATTTGTAAAAAATGAGAAGTCATTGATAGACTTTTTATTAGCTTATCAGATGGAAAGTGGTGGATTTAAACATGAAGAATCAGGTAAAGAAAATTTAATGGCATCACAACAGGCCAATCTAGCATTGATATCATATGAAAGATTTTTAAATGGAGATAATACTCTATACGATATGTCAAAATAATTGTTATAAATAGGTGATTATATGAAAAATACAAAAATACAAAAGTTGTTATTATTTCTTTTAGTATTGTCTTTAACATTATTTACAGCTTGTAAATCTAATTCGAAAATTGAAGATATTAAAGAAGATGAAAAAGAAGAACAAGCTATAGATGAAACAAAAGAGAAAGACAATGAAAAAAGTGAAGTAGTAAAGGAAGATAAGAAGGAAGAATCTAAAAAAGAATTAAAGAAAGAAGAATTAAAAGAAGGAAAAAGTGAAGATAAGAACAAAACCAAAGATGAGAAAAAAAATATAGTTAAAAAAGAAGAAAGTGAAAAAAAAGATATAGTAAAGGAAGAATCTAAAAAAGTAGTTAAAAAAGAGGAGAAAAAGGAAGAAAAAAAACTTGAAATAAAGACTGAGAAAAAAGAAGCTCCAAAGGTAGAAAAAAAATCTAATACAGTTAGTTTCACTATATCTTCTAAAACTCTTTTAAATAATATGGATAAACTAGATAAAAATAAACATAGTTTAGTTCCTGAAAATGGAATTATCTATAGTGGAGAAGTGGAAGTAAAAGATGGAGAGTCAGTGTTTGATGTACTTTCTAGAGTTACTAGAAATGAAAAAATACATTTAGAATCTAGTTTTGTTCCTTTGTATAAAACGAGTTATATAGAAGGGATAAATAATCTATATGAATTTGATGCAGGTGAATTAAGTGGATGGATGTACAGTGTAAATGGTGAATTTCCAAATTACGGATCAAGTGAAATAAAAATAAAAGCAGGAGATACAATACTGTGGGAATATACATGTAATTTAGGTGAAGACATTGGTGGAAGGAATACTTTAAGTGAGTAGGTGGAAAATAATGATAGATAGTTTTTATGAATATCATCCTTTAGTAAACTTTATATTCTTTCTATTTATAATTGTTTTTAATATGTTTGTATTAAATCCAATATTACAGATTGTATCCCTTATAATAGGTGTTTATTATAAATATATATTATCAGAGGGCAATATAAATAAAAAATACATTATGTATTTTTTATTTATATTGTTATTTTCACCAATATTTAATGCTATTTTTAATAATCAAGGTGTTACAATGTTATTTTATTTATGGAATGGAAATCCTGTAACATTAGAATCAATACTTTATGGCTTATCATCAGGCTTAATGTTTTTAAATATGATTGTTTGGTTTTCTTGTTATAACGAAGTAATGACATCAGATAAATTTATGCATTTATTTAGTAATATAGCGCCTTCTCTTTCGTTGATAATATCAATGATATTAAGATTTGTTCCAAGATATTTAGAGAGAGTTAAAATAATATATAATTCGCAGAAAGCAATAGGCGAAGATTTCGAGGATGAAAATATAATAAAAAAAGGTAAAAGTGGTTTAAAAATACTTTCCATATTAACAACTTGGGCATTGGAAAATTCAATAGACACATCAGATTCAATGACAGCAAGAGGATATGGTATTGGTAAAAGAACAAGTTTTACCAACTATGTATTTACTAAGAGAGATAAGATTGTTCTTCTTATAATGATAATATTATTAACAATTATTTTATTTGGAATATTTAAGGGTGAATTAGAGATGGTATTCTTTCCATTTATTATATTCAATAAAGTTAGTGTAAATAATATATATATTTATATTTCATTTATTTTATTAACAAGTACACCAATAATTTTAAGTGTAGTGGAGGAAATTAGATGGCATTATTTAGAATTGAAAATTTAAGTTTTTCATATCCAGAAAAAGATAATTTAGCAATATCCAATATTGATTTAACAATTAATAAAGGAGAATTTATTGCAATATGTGGTAAAAGTGGCTCAGGTAAATCAACTCTATTAAGACATCTTAAACCAACATTAACACCTCATGGAAATAAATTAGGCAATATTATTTATAAAGATAACGATATAGGAGAATTAAATAAGGAAGAAGAAGTTAAGATAGGCTATGTATTTCAAAACCCAGATAATCAAATAGTAACTGACAAGGTATGGCATGAACTTGCGTTTGCACTTGAAAATTTAGGATATGATACAGGTAAGATAAGGTTAAGAGTAGCAGAAATGGCAAGTTTTTTTGGTATAGAAAATTGGTTTTATAAGAATACAAATGAATTATCAGGGGGAGAAAAACAGATATTAAATTTGGCTAGTATAATGGCAATGGATCCAGATATATTGGTTTTAGATGAACCTACATCACAATTAGACCCTATTGCAAGTAGAGAATTCTTAGATATTCTAAAAAGAATAAATGAAGATTTAGGAACTACAGTTTTTATTTCAGAGCATAGATTAGAAGATGTTATACCTATCTCTGAAAGATTAGTAGTGCTTGAAAAAGGTATAAAGATATTTGATGGAGATATTAGAGAAAGTGCAGAGGTATTAAAAAATAATGAAATATTCTATTCTTTTCCAAGCTCAATGCAAATCTATAATGGTTTAGAAAATCAAGGTTCCATGCCTATTAATGTTAAAGAAGGAAAGAGTTTTATATCGAATTATTTAAAGGATAAAACTACAAGAAATTTATCAGTAAAAAATATAGAAAAAACGAAAGATATAATAGAAACTAAGGAATGTTTTTATAGATATGAAAGAAATGGCGAAGATATAGTAAAAAATTTAAATTTAAAGATTGAAAAGGGAAAAATTCACTCTATATTAGGTGGAAATGGTACAGGAAAATCAACATCACTTTTTGTAATGAGTGGAGTATATACCCCATACAGAGGCAAGATTTTAATAAATGGAGAAGATATAAAGAATGCTAAAAAGAAAACTAAGATACTAATGTTACCTCAGGATCCGCAAACTATATTTATTAATAATAAAGTATTAGATGAATTGTATTCTTTAAATATATCAGAGAATAAAATTGAAGAGATGGTAGATTTTATGGAATTAAATAATTTATTAGAGTATCATCCTTATGATTTAAGCGGTGGAGAACAACAGAAACTTGGGTTAGCAAAGATATTATTACAAGAGCCAGAGATATTACTACTAGATGAGGTAACAAAAGGTTTAGATGGATATTTTAAAGACAAATTGGGAAATTATTTTAAAGAATTAGCTAATAATGGTACAACAATAGTTTTAGTAAGTCACGATGTAGAATTCTGCGCAAAATATTCTGACAGATGTTCACTATTTTTTGATGGAGATGCAATAACTACTGAAGATACAAGAAAGTTCTTTTCTGGTAATAGTTTCTACACAACAAAAGCAAATAGAATAATAAGAGATTATAATTCTAGTGCAATTACCGTTGAGGATGTGATAAATATATGCAAAAATTAAAAGATAAAATTTCTTATTTGATAGTCTTTATAATAATACCCATAATAATATATATGGGTAATAAAATGTTTAATGCTAAGTCGAATAGTAGAGCATATTATTTTATTAGTTTATCAATAATATTTTTAATAATGATACCATTTTTTATTTCATTTGAAAAAAGAAAACCAAATTCAAGAGAAGTTGTTATAATTGCAGTATTAACAAGTATAGCTATTGCTGGAAGAGGGGCATTTTTTATGTTACCGCAGTTTAAGCCAGTAACTGCAATCGTTATTATAGCAGGAGTTACTTTAGGAAAAGAGACAGGATTTTTAGTTGGAGCATTAACAGGATTTGGTTCTAATTTCTTTTTTGGGCAAGGTCCATGGACACCTTGGCAAATGTTTAGCTTTGGTATAATAGGGTTTCTATCAGGATTATTATTTAGTAAAGGTTTATTAAAAAAATCAAAAAAAGTATTATGTATTTATGGAGGATTAGTTACATTTATTTTATATGGATTAATAATGGATTTTGCTTCTGTTATTATGGCAACAGGTTATATTACAATACAGGGATATATAACTTCACTAATTGCAGGTTTAACATTTAACCTTATCCATGGAGCAGCAACAGTATTTTTCCTATATATATTATCAGATCCAATGATAGAGAAGATTGATAGAATAAAGATTAAATACGGTTTTATTGACATGAATTAAATAAAATTATAGAATAATCTTGTAAGCGTAGACATTATTTATTATAGAAAGAAGGTATTTTATGGCAGATTGTAATTCATGTCCGTCAAAAGATAATTGTACATCACAAGATACATGTAGTATAAAGAACAATCCATTTAATAATATAAAAAATGTAATAGGTATTATGAGTGGAAAAGGCGGAGTTGGAAAATCCACAGTATCAACAATGATTGCTAAGGATTTAAATAAAAAAGGTTTTAAAGTAGGTATAATGGATGCAGATATTACTGGACCTAGTATACCAAGACTTTTAGGTTTAAGTGATAAAAAGGCATTGGGAAGTCCAGATGGTATGATACCAGTTGAATCTCAAGATGGTATAAAGGCAATGAGTTTAAACTTTCTAGTTGAGGAAGAAGCAGATCCAGTTATATGGAGAGGTCCTATGGTTGGCGGGGTAGTAGAACAATTTTGGAATGAAGTGCTATGGGGAGAATTAGATTATTTAATAATTGATATGCCACCAGGAACAGGGGATGTAGCATTGACAGTAATGCAATCTATTCCATTATCAGGAATAGTGATGGTATCAGTTCCCCATGATATGGTTTCAATGATTGTAACAAAGGCAATCAATATGACAAATAAGATGAATATTCCAGTATTAGGTTTAGTTGAAAATATGGCATATGTACTATGCCCTAAATGTGGAGAAAAAATAGAGATTTTTGATTCTGAAAATATTATTGAATTCTTAAATGAAACTAACCTAGAATTACTTGGAGAATTTCCAATGACAAAAGGCATTGTAAATCTTGCAAAAAATGAAGAACTAGGCAATGAAATAGATAAAGAATTAGACAAAATAACTAAGAGAATAATTGAAAAATTATAACCTTTTATAAGGAGGTTAAGATATGGCAAGTGTATTAAGTTTTGCAATAGGAGTTTTTATACTATATATAGTTGGATCTATATTGATGTTTCCAATTAAAATGTTATTTAGAATGATAGGTAGTGCATTAGCTGGTGGGATACTATTAGTTGTAGTAAACCTATTTGGTAGTTTAATAGGTTTAAATATAGAAATAACACCTTTAAATGCAATTATTGTAGGAATCCTAGGAATACCAGGGGTAGTGTTATTATTAATCTTTGGTAGAAAGTAGTAATATTTGCAAATGTCAGACATTTCTGATATAAATATAGTATATGCAAATAATACTTGAAGTAAGGAGGAATTTACAAATGGCAGAATTAAAACTAAATGTAGGTTTAAGACAAGGAACAGGTAAAAATAAAGTTGGCAAGCTTAGAAAAGAAGAAGGACTTATACCTGGAATATTATATGGTAGCAATAAAGAACCTAGAAATGTTGAAGTTGATAAATTAGTTTTTGATAAAATTTATAAAGTAGCAGGAGGAAGTACATTAGTTGACCTTCTATTAGAAGGGGAAACGGTTCCTGTTTTAATAAAAGATGTTCAATCTCATCCATATAAAAATGAATACTTGCACATTGATTTCCAACAATTAGATATGACTCAAACAGTTAGAATGTCTATTCCAATTGCATTGGCAAATAGAGATACATTTGATGGACAAGACCTTGTATTAATGCAAGTACTAGATGAAGTAGAAATAGAAACATTACCTGGGGATATACCAGAAGTAGTTGAGATTGATGTAATAAATATGACAGTTGAAGAACCAGTATTGGTATCAGACTTAAATATTTTTGGAGATGAAAAATACACTATATTAACGGAAGCAGATGAAGTTGTAGCTAGTTTATTAGTTCCAACTGAAGAAGTAGAGGAAGAAGAGACAGATGAAGAAGTATCAGCAGATGTTCCTGTTGTAGGGGAAGAAGAGGAAGAATAAAATATATTAAAAAACAGGTTTATATAAACCTGTTTTTTATTTTATAAAGGTGAACTATGAAACTAAGAAATATGACTACAATATATATTAAATTAAATGATAAGATACTGTTATTATATAGAATAGGATCAAAAGTGGGAGAAGATTCCTGGAGAGGTTATGGAGGGCATTTTGAAGAAGAAGAATTAAATGATCCAAAAAAAGCTCTATTAAGGGAATTAGAAGAAGAATCCGGATTAATAAAAGATGATTTATATAATTTAAAATTAAGATATATAACAATTAGATTAAAAAATAATGAAATTAGGCAAAACTATTATTATTTTGCAGAATTAAAAAATAATAATATTAAATTAAAAAATAATGTTGAAGGATTTGCCAAATTTTTTGATTTTAAAGATATATTTTCACTAAAAATGCCATTTACAGCAAAGTATGTTTTAGAGCACTATTATAATATAGGAAAATATAATGGATATACTTATAGTGGAATAGCAAGTCAAGATAGAATTGATTTTATAAAAATGGACGAATTTTAAAGGGGAAGAAAATGAATACACCAATATTAAATGAAATAGATAGAATGAAAAAAAAGAAATATACAAATTTTCATATGCCAGGGCATAAGGGGTTAAATAGTCTTATAGATTGGAGTGAATATATTCCCTTTGGTGATTTGACAGAGATTGGAAATTTAGATAATTTGCAAGCACCAGTAGGGATTATAAAAGAAAGCCAAGAATTTGCCAGTAAAATATTTAAATCCAAAGAGACAATCTACAGTATAAATGGAACAACAGGAGGGATTTATATTGGTTTAGGCGGATTGACAAATCCGGGTGATACGGTCCTAGTTCAAAGAAATTCACATAAATCCATATATAATAGTTGTATACTAAATAGATTGAATATAGAATATCTATATCCAAAAATTGAAAACAATATACTTACAACAATAAATCCAGAAGATATAGAGAAAAAACTAATTACAAATCCAGATATTAAAGTGGTTATTCTCACATCTCCAAACTATTATGGAATACTTCAAAACATAGGCGAGATATCAAAAATTGTAAGAAAATATAATAGGTATTTAATGGTTGATGAAGCCCATGGATCTCATTTTGTATTTTCTGATAGACTTCCTAAATCCAGTCTAGAATACAATGCAGATATTGTTATACAAAGCACCCATAAGACCTTGCCAAGCTTTACCCAATCCTCTATGGTTCATATAGGTAGTGATAGAGTGGATATAAATAGAATAAGAGAGTTTTCAAATCTATATCAAAGTACAAGCCCATCCTATTTATTGATGCTATCACTGGAAATAGCTACTAATTATATGGCAAATGAAGGCAGAATAAAATTAAATGAAAATATTGATATTATAGAAAAATATATAAAAGAATTAGAAAATATTGAAGGCTTACATATATACAATAATGATAATAAAGATATAACAAAGATATTATTTAGTATAGATGGATATACAGGAAAAGAATTAGAAGAATTATTATATGTGGAAAATATATTTTTAGAAATGTCTGATTTGCACTATGGTTTAGCATTATCAACTGTAATGAATAGAAGAGTAGACTTTGAAATACTATTTAATAAATTAAAAGATATAGCTACTAATAGGGATAAGTATAAAATTGCAAAGAATTTTCATATTGATAATATACATACAATGGAGGAAAGTATATATCCAATTTATAAAGCTTTCTATATGAATAGTGAATTGGTTGAATTAGATTTTTCCGTAAACAAGATATCAAAATCTTATATAACTCCCTATCCACCAGGAGTGCCATTGCTTGTTCCTGGTGAAAGAATAACTTCAGATATACTTAAAGATATTAAAAATAAAAAGAAATTAGGATTTTATATATTAGGCTTAGTGGGAAATGATAAAAACTATATTGAGGTAATTGAGTAAAAATTCTAGGAATGATGGAAAATCAATGAAAATTAGGTTATAATATCATTATACTAAAAAAGAGGAGTGGATGATTTGGCAGGTAAATTTATAACTCTTGAAGGGCCAGATGGTTCTGGTAAAAGTACCATAATGAAAAAGATTAAAGAGTATTTTATAGATGAAGATATAGCATTCCTTCAAGTTAGAGAACCTGGTGGAACGGAGATAGGTGAAAAAATAAGAGATATCATCTTAGACAATGATAATATTGAGATGACACCGGAAACAGAAAGTTTACTATATGCTGCTTCTCGAAGTCAATTAGTAAATCAAAAGATTACACCTAGTTTAAAAG
>RRZT012914821.1_pt1 | contig 14618 bp, 12 predicted proteins | sample 2165551 | NCBI WGS metagenome assembly RRZT01 (sample SAMN10456910, study PRJNA506462) | wastewater metagenome | biome: wastewater; feature: sludge; material: wastewater sludge; isolation source: wastewater sludge with Escherichia coli K12::gfp cells carrying plasmid... | place: USA: Moscow, Idaho... | reverse complement strand
GTGGGCAGATCAGGCAACCGACGCGACCTTCGGCCTCGTCCTGCGTGGGCACGGTCTGTTCACCGTCGGTGCCAGCGCGGAGGAGGCGTACACCCGACAGATCGACCTCGTCGATCGAGCCGCTGCGTACCTGGCCGGTCAACCGGCGGCTGCCCCCGTCCCCGGGCCGCTCGCCAGTATTCCCGGCACGGAACTCGCCGAGTTCCGGCGCGAACTGTCGGTCGCCGCGGGTGCACCAATGATCGTGACCCGGCACACCGACCCTCAGGTCGCGTCCTTCGTCGCTCGCGGCGACCTGGACACGATCAGCCAACAAGGTCCGGCAACGCCCGAGCACTCCATACGGACCAAGCGGGTCCCGCTCGTGGGAATCGACATCGCCGGGTACGTCGCCGCCTACAACCAATACGTCACCGACAACGAGCGTCGCCGAGGGATCACCGTCACCCGTCTCGATCCGGCTCCCCGCGTCGTCCTCGACCCTCAGTGGGGGATGCTGACGGCTGGCCGGAGCACGAAGGACGCCGACATCGCTCGCGACGTGTACAGCCACACCATGGGCGTGATCACGGCGGCGGCGGCGTGCGGCGGATACGTCGCTCCGTCAGCGGAGGAGATCTTCGACGTCGAATACTGGGAACTCGAACAAGCCAAGCTGCGCCGCGGAAGCAAGCCTGCGCGCTTCGCTGGTCAGGTCGCCCTGGTGACGGGTGCATCGACAGGAATTGGTCGAGCATGCGCGCAGGCATTGCTCGCCCAGGGCGCCGCCGTCGTCGGCACGGGTCGTCACGACAACATCCACGACGTGTCCGGCAGCCCGGCGTACCTGGGGATGGTCGCCGATGTTCGCGACGCTGCAGCCATGCGAGACGTTCTGCAGCGCGCCGCAGAGCGTTATGGGGGAATCGACCTTCTGGTGGCCAATGCGGGCATCTACTCGGCGACAGCTCCGATCTCCGAACTCGATGACGACGTCTGGGCGGCGGTCATGGGCACGAACCTTGATTCTGTGGCCCGCCTGTTCCGCGAGGTACACCCGTACCTGATCGCGTCGCCGGTCGGTGGCCGTGTTGTCGTGATCTCGTCGAAGAACGTGGCTGCTCCCGGGCCAGGGGTGGCGCCCTACTCGGCGTCGAAGGCGGCCGTCACGCAGTTGGCCCGCGTCGCCGCCCTCGAATGGGCGCCCCTCGGCATTCGCATCAACCTGGTCACTCCCGACGCCGTGTTCGACACGGCCTTGTGGAGCGACGACCTCATCGCCCGACGAGCGCAGGGGTACGGCATGACGGTCGAGGATTACAAGCTGCGCAACCTGTTGCGGACCGAGATCACGAGTGAAACCGTCGCCACGGCTGTCACCCATTTGCTGTCGGACGACTTCTCGGCAACCACGGGAGCACAGATCCCCATCGACGGGGGCAACGACCGAGTCATCTGACTCGGCCGCCCCTGGGTCGGCTTAGGCCTCGACGTCCTCGTAGCGGGAGAACGCGGTCGCTCGGGCTACCAGGTCATCGTCGGGGCGAATACCCGTGTAGAGAACGAACTGTTCGAGCGCCTGCAAGCTCATCACCTCGGCACCCGAGATGGTCCGCTTGCCCAGGGCTGCGGCCCGTTGCAGCAAGACGGTGTTGGCCGGGCGAGGGACGACGTCGAAGAGGATGTCTGCAGCCGCGATGACCTCTTCGGGCACCGACAACATGCCGACCTCGGGTCCCTCCATGCCCACGGGGGTGCAGTTGATCACCAACGAGGGTCGCAGCGAGCCGAACTCTTCGCGCCATCCGAATCCGAGCTTGGACGCCAACCTTCGGCCCGTGTCGGGATTGCGGGCGACGATCGTCCCGTCGCGGAATCCCATGTCACGCGCGGCAGCGGCGGTCGCCTTCGCCATGCCACCAGCCCCGACGATGGCGACCGAGCCACCCTTCACACCCGTGCGTCGCAGCAGTTCCACGATGGCGAGATAGTCGGTGTTGTACGCGGTCAGGTGACCGTCGGTGTTCACGATCGTGTTGACCGATTCCAGGGCTGCCGCCGATGCACTCATCTCGTCGACGAGCAGGATCACCGCCGACTTCCAGGGCATCGACACGGCGCACCCCCGGATTCCCAATCCACGCACGCCATTGATCGCGGCCACGATGTCGGTGGTGGTGAAGGCCTTGTAGACGAAGTCGAGCCCCAGCGCGTCGTACAGGTAGTTGTGGAATCGCGTCCCGGTGTTTCCCGGCCGCCCGGCCAAGGAGATGCACAGGGTTGTGTCTTTGGTGAGGTCTTGACTGATCGTCCGCTGCATGAAGCCAGCCTACGAGCGACCCCAGCAGTAGGCTCGCAAAGTGCGCAACCTATTGGATGGCCTGACGACCGGCCTCGACGTCGTGTCGGCCACCCCGGTGGCGGGCGGAGACATTTGCGCCGCCTTTCGCCTCGAAACGCCGCGAGGCCTCCTGTTCGCCAAGGCGCACCACAACCCCCGCCCTGGCATGTTCGCCCGAGAGGCGACCGGCCTGCTGGCTCTGTCCGCCGCCGCAGACGAACTCATCGGCGTCCCCGATGTGGTCCGCGTCGTCGACGACGGCATCGTCCTCTCGTGGATCGAGGAGGGTCGACGCGGAGCTGCCAGCGAGGCGTCTTTCGGTCGCGGCCTGGCGACCATTCACCGCACGACTGCCCCGGCGTTTGGAGGGCTGGTCGGCGCGGAGGACGGATACATCGGATCGATGCGCGTCGACCTGACGCCAACGGCGTCCTGGTCAGAGTTCTACGTCACGCGTCGGTTGCAGCCCATGGCCGGTGAGGCCATAGCCAGGGGCCGGTTGGACCCGCGTGCGCGGGCTCTCATCGACCAACTGGCGTCCCGGGCGGACGAACTGTGCGGACCGCCCGAGCCGCCGGCCCTTGTCCACGGCGACCTGTGGGCGGGGAACCGCCTGGTGGACCGGACGGCACAGAACTGGCTGATCGACCCAGCAGTCCACTTCGCACACCGCGAGGTCGACCTAGCGATGATGGCTTTGTTCGGTGGCTTCGGTCCGACCTGTTTTGCCGCGTATGACGAGGCGTTTCCCTTGGCCAGCGGTTGGCGAGACAGGGTCACTTGGTATCAGCTGACACCCCTGCTCGTGCACGCATATCTGTTCGGCGGATCGTACGGCGAGTCGGTCATGACGGCGCTGCGCCGATATGCGTGAGCGGTTTTTGTCATCACCGCAAGAGGGTTCGTCAGTTTCGGACGGGGGCCGACGACGCCCTCAGTCCGTAGCAAAGTTGTCCCATGACGGTTGATGACGTGAATGCCGCAATTAACCTCAGGCTGGCTCTGATCGGTCTGCCCGTACCCACGAATGTCGAGAGCACCACGGGGGAAGCCCTGGTGGCGCCCATCTTGGCTCGGCAGCGCGAGTTGAGGCGCCTGCTGGTGAACCGGCTCTGCCCGGCGGACCAGCGCGTTCAGAACTTCCTGGACGATTACCTGGCCGACGTTGACGAATCACCACAGCCGCCCACCGCGACGTTGATCCTCGAGCAGGCAGGACTGGCTCGCCGCATGTCCCTGCCGCAGGTCGGCGACAAGTTCACCTCGCCGCTCCTGTCGTCGTACCGGCTCTTGAACGGTGTTCTCCACAACCCCGCGAATGATCGCCGCACCACACAAGGCGTGTTCCACGTGGTCGAGGGTGGCTCGGACATTCCCGATGACAAGTTGGCCGTCCCGAAGGTGACCTTCGCGCGCATGCTGGAGCGGGCCTTCCAGGCGCCCCAGGACGCCAAGTTGGTGCCGTACACCGCCAACGCTGACGAGCCCGCTCACACCTTCGTGTCATTGCTGCTGCGGCCGCTGGTCGTCCCGGCAGTGCCTGGTGTCACCAGCGAGAAGCGCATGGAGATCCGCTTTATCGCTCCCGGCGGTCTGGTCTGCAATCTCGACTTCGTGGAGGGCATCTTCGGTAACGGGGGAGATCCGAACCTGCCCGAGAACGACGCCGCCCTGGCCCCGCTCGGGTGGACGGGTACGACCGGAATGGTGATTCTGGCTCCGCACCTGACATCGGTCACCAAGAAGGAACTCGGGCTGCCGCACGTCAACGATGCGACCGACCGGCAGCGTCGCGACGGCATGTGCTGGAGCGACGAGTCCGAGTTGTACAACGACGGGCGCGCGTTCAAGGTGTGCGCACGAGATGCCCGCGGCGTCATCGTGACGATCATCGCCGACAACTACTTCGGGTACTGCAAGAAAGAGGTCAAGACCCAGATCAGCTACTCGGCGAACCTGTTCGGCAATGTCGAGGAGGAGCACTCCGGTGGTGCGCAGGTGTACCCGAGCTACAACTTGGGCCAGATCTACACCGACGTCTCGGCAGGCGAGGAGTTCAGCCTCGCCGATGTTGTCGCACGCGACCCGGAACGCTTCCAGATGGAGCCCACCGGTTTTGCCCGTGACACGAAGAACCCCCAGATCATCTTGGTCCCGGCACATTCGACCTACAGCCTGCGCGATCAAACGGTGAGCTGGCAGGACGATGCGGGCGAGAAGCAGTCGATCCACATTCGGGCGCGGCGCGTCTACGTCGGACCCAACGGATATCGGGTGCAGTTGGCCCGCAACGAGACGGACCCGACCCAGTGGAGCCTGATCGGCACGTCCCCACGATCCACGCAGTGCCACAAGCCGGCGACGGTGTCGGGCGGCGGCAAGTCCGAGATCAGCAAGGCGATCTCGGCCGCCATCATCATCGGCAACGTGTACAGCCCGTCGTTCGACGACGATATGGACGCCGTCGAAGCGATCTTGAACCGTGACTATTCGGACCGGTTCCGCGACCCGGACGCCCCCGTGGACACGCGGGCACTGCTGTCGGACACCCGCAGCATCGGGTCGGTCATCAAGCTGCTGACTCCGTCAGAAACCGAGTACACCCCGCAGTACAACGCGTGGTTGGACCGCATTCCGCCGCACATCTTGGAACTCGTGTACGTCGTGAAGCGGTTCTACCGCCCGGAGTGGGGACGGGACTGGAAGAGCCACTTCAGCGTCGGCATCATGAACGGCCGCCAGGGCAACTTCCTGCGACTCGACGGTGAGAAGATCTCGGTCAACATGCTGCGCGTCGGGTTCGAGCCCGACGGGTCTTGGCGACTGTTCGGCCTCCGCCACGACTTCAACCCGGCCGCCAAGGTGCAAACCGAAGACGACATCAGCGCCAGCACGGTCGCCCGCGTCGGCGACGGGTTGAGCCGCAAGTACGTCGAGAACTGCGAGGAGTTGCTCTTCCAGCGCCCCGACGATGCGGTGATTCGCGGCTACGACAAGCAGGCGGAACGGGACATCGCCGCTGCCGACACCTTCTTGTCGAACTTCGAACCGCTCACGCACGCCGACGCGCGCGAGATGGCCGAGGACGCCGTGGCCTTCAGCGCGTTCAGCACTGAGATGCAGGCGCTGATCGCCAAGGCCGCCGACATGCCCGACGACATGTCTCCGGAGTACTTCGTGTCCAGCGCGGACTCACGCATCGTCAACGGTGCGCGTTCGAAGAACCCGCGGTACCTCCAGGTCCGCCCGGATCGGGCCAACCCGTTCGACACGGCCCTGGCCGACCTGTGTAACCACCTGTTCCGCAAGCTGCCCGTCGATGCGCCGCTGAAGCTGCCCGTCGACATCGTGGCTGCCGGCCGCCGCAATAACCCGGCCGACAAGGGTGTTCCGCCGTTGTGCTCGTACAACCCGCTGCACTACATGGAACTGCCCGAGTTGTTCATGGAGTTCATCAGCTCCATGACCGGCAAGTCGCCGTCGACGACGGGGGCCGGGTCGGAGGGCGCCATGACCAAGGGGCCGTTCAACGCGATGCCTGCCATCGTCGACCTGAACGCCGCGCTGCTGTCGTACATTCTCACCGGCGACGACGGGTGGGTGTCGGCGGCCGGATTCGTGGGTCCCAACGTGCGGGTCGATCACGACGTGAGCCTGCTGGTGCCCGAGTTGTTCTCCCGCATGTACGACCACGAGCGCGGCGCGGACAGCCTGATCGCCGAGGGGATGCTCGAACGCGTGCCCGACTACGAGTACGCCGGAGTGACGTATCCGGCCAGCAGGCTGGGGTACCGGATGACGTCGGCCTTCGCACGCAAGTACTTCGGTCGGCTGTTCCTTCACCCGCACGTCGTGTTCACCGAGGCGATGCTGAAGCCCGAGCTGCAGGACCCTGAGGCCTATGCAGAAAGCGTCAAGACCATCGTCGAGACGCATGAAAGGGTCGCCAAGGCGTACTTCGACGACGGAACGATCGAGTTGGCGACGCCCCCTCTGCGAGCACTCCTGGAGATCATGGCCTTCGGCAAGACCGCAGACGGGCGGGAGCTGACGGACCCGGCGTTCCGCGCGCTGTTCGACAGGCAAGCAGTGCTGGGAAGCGACTGGTACAGGCAGCGTCTGGAGGCCAAGCAGGGTCGAGACGCCGCGCTGGTGGCCGACGGAATCGCGACGATGCAGGCCTTCTTGGACGTTCCCAGCAACGCGGCGGCCTGCGAGCGCTTGGGTCTGGCCGGCCGTTTGCAGGCAGCGCAGGCTGAACTCGAGCACCTTCAGTCGGCCGCACGCACTGCGGACTTGGTTGGCACCCTGGGCCTGCAGCCCGATCTGTCCTGACCGTTGTTCGGCATGCGCCGTCCCCGGGTTTCGGCCCGGGGACGGCGCATGTTTGCGCGCTGCACTGAGTCACAGGCGTCATGGCCATCTCGGGTGAGGGATGATGGGCGGGTGACTGATCGTGTCCCACTGCCCGAACTCCTTGAGCGCAGTGGCGTCATCGCGCCCCTTCCCGCGCACGACACAGGCGACCTCCTGGCTGCCTGCGAGATCATGATTCAAGAGGGCGTGTGCGCCTGGACCGTGCCCTGGCCAGCCCCCGCCACGCTGCGTGGCTTGTGGGAGATGTTCGAGGGACGCGCTGTCGTCGGTGTTCGCGGCCGTGTCGGGGCCGAGGACGTGGAGCAGATCAAGCAGGCTGGCGGCGCGTTCATCGCCGGATCGCTCGCGCGCCACGATGTCGTTGAGAAGGCAACAGCGGTCGAATTGGCCTCTGTTGCTGGCGCATTCACCCCTGCCGAGGTGTTGCGGGCGTGGGAGATGGGGCCTAGCGCCGTCCAGGTGACTCCTGCCGATCAGGTCGATGCCGATTACGCGAATCTCTTAGAAACGGAAATCAGCGATCTGCGGCTCATGGCCGCCGGAAGGATCGATGCCGTACAGACCGAGCGGTGGATCGCCGCCGGGGCGGCGGCGGTGACACCGACCGTGGACCTGGTGGGAAACGCCTTATCCGGGGGAGTCTTGATGGGGTTGCGGATTCGCAGTCGCGACTATGCTGGCGCAGCTACCCGAGGACGCGAGACACGAGAAAACGAGTCAGGACTTGTGTCTGAGATTTTCTAAAGATATGCTGAGAAGCACCTAAAGGGTTAGGTCTCAGGGAGGACATCACATGGCGACACCGCGCAGGGCACTGCTCGCGGAGTCCGACAGCGTCGAAGAAACCGCTTCCGCGCCACGCCGCTCGGCCAACAAGCGAGCGCTGCGGACCTTCGTGAAGCCCATCGGGTTGACCGCGCCAATCGCAGCGGTCATGGCGTTGTCGGTGCTGACAACGGCCTCCGGCGCGACGACCCAAGACACGACTGCTGCATCCACCTCTTCCGCCGAGTCGAGCGAGGACACCGAATCTCGTGTCGCGTCCGGCCGTGGCGAATACACCAAGTCCGCGAGCTCGAGCCCGTCGGTCAGTGCGTCGGAAGAGAAGCAGATCACCCGCGAGACGCAGCGTCCCGCCATCCCGGCCACGATGACCGCTGAGCCGCTGAAGGCGATCGCCACGCGCTACGCGACTGGCAACCTGACGGTCCGGCAGACGCCGGTGAAGACGGCGAAGTCGCTCGGAACCCTCACGTCCGGCACCGCCGTCAAGATCACCGCGACGACGTTCGGCGAGTACCGAAAGATCATCTACAAGAACAACACGGCTGGCTGGATTCTCAACTCGAAACTGACGGCCACCAAGCCTGCGGCGAGCTCCACGGCTGCCAGCGCGTCGGCCCCCGTCAGTACGGCCGCGTGTCGACTCGGAACCTCGGTCGAGTCCGGCCTCGTGGCCAACTCCATCGAGATCTACCGGTCCGTGTGTGCCAACTTCCCCAAGATCACGACCTACGGTGGCGTGCGGGCGGATTCTCTGCCCTATCACCCCAGCGGCCGTGCGCTGGACATCATGACCAGCGATGCGGACTACGGCAACCAGATCACCGCGTACCTCATCGCGCATGCGTCGGAGTTCAACATCGACCACATCATCTTCCGCCAGCGCCTGTGGGTGCCCGGTCAAGGATGGTCGACGATGTCCGACCGTGGCAGCGCCACCGCGAACCACATGGACCACGTCCACGTCGCGGTCGCCAGCTGACTTCTCTCGATCGATTCAAGCAGCGCCCCAAACGCCAAGTTCCCTTGGTGATTGGGGCGCTGCTTGTCATTGTGGCCGACGCATTCCCTGGTAGACTTTCCAATATGGAAAGTGATTTTGGTGGCCCACGTGCCTCGTCCGACCTTCCGAACCAGTCGGAGGCTGACGATGCCTTCCACGTTCTTGACGCCGATGCGGCCCGACTCGCCGCGCGTGTAGTCACACCCCGGTGGTACTACGTCGTGGTCGCTCTCATCGAAGCTGTCAGCGTCGTCGCATTCGTGTTGCCGACGGCAGTGTTCGCCACAGTGATGGCTGTCTCGGTTCTCGCGCTCGCCCTCCTCGCCAACGCGGCAGTGCGTCGTGAAGGCGTGCGGATGAACCCCAGCACTCCCCAGAGCAAGCGTCTGTACGCAGTGATTCTGGGCCTTGTGTCCGCAGGGATACTCGCTCGCGTCGCGATGCGCTTTGCGGGCGTTTCGCCCTGGTGGGCGCTCGTGCCAGCGACCGGGGTTGCCATCGCTATCGTGGCGCTCGGGCCTCGCCTGGAGCGGACGATGCGCCGCGACATCGCGAAGGGGGCAGCAGGACTCCAATGAGTGCACCTCCGCAACCGTCGTTCAACGAGGTCATCCATTCACCCATGCGCCTGCGCATTACCGCGCTGCTTCGCAGGGTCGAGACGGTGGAGTTCTCGGTCATCCGCGACACGCTGGGTCTCAGCGATGTCAACCTGTCCAAGAACCTCAAGGTGCTTGCCGAGGCGGGGTATGTCACCGTCAGCAAGGAAAGCTCGCAAGCGCGTTCGGACGCCCGCCGACTCACGTGGGTTTCGCTGACCACCCAGGGTAAATCCGCGCTGGAAGGGCATCTCGCTGCGCTCGTCGAGATCGCCGGTGAGGCACCGTCGACCTAGCGCACCACGTCGTAGACGACCTTCTGTACGCCGTTTCCGTAGGTTTCCGCCTCCACCACGGCGAGCTTGACCGTGGCATGCTCGGAATCGCTGAACAGGCGATCACCCGCACCCAGTACGACGGGGTACACCAGCAGGTGGTACCGGTCGATCAACCCGGCATCCTCAAGGGCGTGCACGAGCTTGGTGCTCCCGTGGACGATGATCGGGCCGCCCTCGGTGGCCTTCAGTTCGGCAACCTCGTCAAGGCTGCGCAGGATCGTCGCCGGCCATTGCTCGTCATCGCTGTCCAACGTGGTGGACACGACATAGCGCGGCATGGCGTTGTACCCGGCAAAGTCGTCCATCGACGGCCACACGGGCGCGAACATCTCATAGCTGCGCCGACCCAGAAGCATCGCCCCGGCCTCGCTTTGTTCGCGTCCCTTGATTTCGAAGACCGCAAGATCGAATTCTGCACCTGTGACTGTCCAACCCGCGTTCGGGAATGTCGGATCGGGCCCGGGTGCTTGAACCACCCCGTCGGCGGACACGAACGCAGTGACGATCAGTTGACGCATGGTTTCCTTCCATTGGGCGAGGCCGGACGCTTTCGTCCCCGCGCGAGCACGCAGCGTAGGGTAACCCACGGCCCCATAGGTTCACCCCTGCACCGCAGCGCGCCGGACCGTGCACCGGGGTGGCGCACGCCGGCGGAATCGCGCCCAATTGTGCGTTGGGGCGAGCGGTCTGACAGCGGCCAGCTTCCCAGGCGGGTCGGCGCGTTAGTGTGGCGCTATGACTGCTCCCGTTGATGCGACGGCCACACCCGCGTGGGCCAAGTTGGCCAGCCTTCAAAACGCCTTCGTCCCGGACCTCCGTGGCGCGTTCGCGACCGATCCCGATCGTGCTCGCCGCCTCAGCCACACCGCGGCCGACCTTTACGTTGACCTGTCGAAGAACCTCGTGGACGACGAAGTCCTCGCGACGCTCGTCGAACTCGCCGAACAGGTCGAACTGCCCGCTCGCCGTGAGGCGATGCTCACTGGACAACACATCAACGTCACCGAAGACCGCGCTGTGCTGCACACCGCCTTGCGTCGCCCCGCCGACGACTCGCTCATCGTTGACGGCGTAGATGTCGTCGCCCAGGTCCACGAGGTCCTGGAGCAAATCTATGCATTCGCCGACAAGGTGCGCGACGGGGAATGGGTTGGGGTCACGGGCCGTCCGATCTCGACCGTCGTCAACATCGGCATCGGTGGGTCCGATCTCGGGCCGGTCATGGTGTACGAGGCACTGAAGCCCTACGTCAAGCCCGGGCTCGAATGCCGCTTCGTGTCGAACATCGATCCGACCGACGTTGCCGAGAAGGTGAAGGACCTCGACCCCGAGACAACGCTGTTCATCGTGGCGTCGAAGACCTTCACGACGCTCGAGACGCTCACCAACGCACGCCTGGCTCGTGAGTGGCTGTGGTCCGGATTGGTCGCCCAGAAGGCGATCGAGGACACCGACGAGGCTCGCACGGCCGCCGTCGCCAAGCACTTCGTGGCGGTTTCCACGGCGTTGGATCGGGTCGCGGCGTTCGGCATCGACCCTGCCAACGCTTTCGGGTTCTGGAACTGGGTGGGCGGCCGGTACTCCGTGGACTCGGCCGTCGGCACCGCGGTCGCCGTCGCCATCGGCAAGGAGAACTTCGCCGACTTCCTCGCTGGCTTCCACGCCATGGATCGCCACTTCGCCGAGGCGCCCCTGGCCGAGAACGTCCCGGTCCTCATGGGCATGTTGAACATCTGGTACGTGAACTTCTTCGGTGCCGCAAGCCACGCCGTGCTGCCGTATGCGCAGTATCTGCACCGGTTCGCCGCGTACCTGCAACAGCTCACGATGGAGTCCAACGGCAAGGGCGTCCGGTCCGACGGGACGCCCGTGACGTCGGCCACAGGCGAGATCTTCTGGGGCGAGCCCGGGACCAACGGTCAACACGCGTTCTACCAGCTCATCCACCAGGGCACCTTGCTCATCCCGGCAGACTTCATAGCCGTCGCCAACCCGACCCACGGTCTGACGGACGGCGACAAGGACGTGCACGAGTTGTTCTTGGCGAACTTCTTCGCTCAGACGGCGGCGCTGGCGTTCGGCAAGACCGCCGACGAGGTGCGCGCCGAAGGGACGGCCGAAGCCATTGTCCCGGCTCGGGTGTTCCCCGGGAACCGGCCCACCACGTCCATCATGGCTTCCGCCCTGACGCCGTCGGTCGTCGGCCAACTCATCGCCTTGTACGAGCACATCACCTTCGTTGAGGGCGTCGTTTGGGGCATCGACAGCTTCGACCAGTGGGGCGTCGAACTCGGCAAGCAGTTGGCGCTGCAGATCTACCCGGCTGTCGCCGGAGACGCTGACGCGCTGGCATCGCAAGACTCGTCCACTCAGGCGCTGGTCAGCTACTACCGCGCGAATCGCACCCGATAGGCGCGGGCGCCCCGCTTTCGTCTGCAAAAGGGCCTCGGCACCGCATGGTTGTGCCGAGGCCCTTTGCGCGCGACCGGTAGCGTTGGGAGGCATGAGGAAGTGGGTTCGCCGAGTGCTGGTCGGGCTCGTCGTGGTGATGGCGCTGGCCCTGACCGGCGGGCTGGTCTCCAAGGTGTACGTCGAGTCACTCGCGGGCGGGCATATGTACGAGGATGCCGCATCGGTTCCGGAAACCCCGGTCGCGCTGGTGCTCGGTGCGGGCGTGAATCCCGATGGGACCCCGAGTGCCTTCCTCAAGGCACGGCTCGACCTTGCCCATGAGCTGTATGCGGCCGGCAAGGTGAAGGTCATTCTTGTCTCCGGCGACAACGGGACCGTGCACTACAACGAACCCGACAACATGCGCCGCTACCTCATCAAGCAGGGAGTGCCGGCCGACAAGGTCGTTGCCGACTATGCGGGCTTTGACACCTACGACTCGTGCGTCCGCGCCAAGAAGATCTTCGGTGTTGATCGGCTGACCATCGTCACGCAGAGTTACCACCTCATGCGTGCCGTTGCGACGTGCCGTGCAGTCGGCGTCGATGCCGAGGGTGTCGGAGATGACTCCGTGGCGGGCTATGCCGCTCAGTGGAATTCAGGTGTCGTGCGTGAGCTCCTGGCCAATTACAAGCTCGGATTCGACCTGCTGACAGGGCGTCAGCCGATCCTCGGCCAGCGCGAAACCACCGTTGACGAGGCGCTGGGGCGCTGAACGATCCGCTGCCACACGGTGAGTGACGATTAAACTACTGATTTCCGGGCAAATGCCCTACGATGAGCGGCCGATCAGCAATCAAGACCGAGGGGCCATGGCATTCATCAGCGCGCACCAGGTGCGCAAGACGTACAAGACCAAGTCAGGCGATGTTCACGCCTTGGCCGGGCTCGACCTGGAGGTCGACGAGGGAACCGTCCGTGGGCTGCTTGGCCCCAACGGCGCGGGAAAGACGACTGCGGTCAAGGTGCTCACGACGCTCCTGCGTCCCGATTCCGGGGAGGCCCGCGTCGCCGGGCTCGACGTGCGCACGCAGGCAGCCCAGGTTCGCCATGTGTTCGGCGCCTCCGGTCAGTACGCGGCAGTGGACGAGGAACTCACCGCCCGTGAAAACCTCGTCTTGGTCGGGCGCCTGTACCACCTCGGAACTCGGTTGGCCCGGCGCAGGGCCGACGACCTGCTCGAGGCGTTCGACCTCACCGAGGCTGCCAACCGCCCGCTGAAGGGGTTCTCGGGTGGGATGCGCCGACGCGTCGACCTCGCCGGTGCCCTCGTGATCAACCCTCCGGTTCTCTTCCTGGACGAGCCGACCACCGGGCTCGATCCGCAGGCCCGTTTGGCGCTGTGGGAGGTGATCCGTGATCGCGTCTCCGACGGGACGACGGTGCTGCTCACGACCCAGTATCTGGAGGAGGCAGACGTCCTCGCGGACAAGATCTCCGTCATTGACCACGGCGTGGTCATCGCGGAGGGGACCGCAGATGAGTTGAAGGCCTCTGTCGGCGGCCAGCGAATCCAAATCACCGTGGTCGATGCCGCCCATACGACCGAAGTGTCCGAGATCCTCGCCCGCCATGGGCAAGGGGGACCAGTCGTCGACGGGCGGGTGGTCACTGTCCAGGTCGACGATGCAACGGGATCTCTGCAGCAGGTGCTCGCGGAACTGCAAACCGCAGACATCGGCATCCACGAGATCGGCGTGCGCCGACCCACGCTGGACGACGTGTTCCTCACGCTCACCGGGCACGCCACCGACGACGCATCCAAGGAGGCCGCATGAGCACGGTTGCGCCCCATGAGCTCGCTCCCCGCGACATCTCACCCGTCTTGTCGTGGTTCGAAGACGTCCACGCCGTCACCGTGCGGAACCTGACGCGACTGCGTCGCAGCCCCGATGTGATCGGGTTCGCGGTGTTCCAGCCGATCATGTTCGTCCTGCTGTTCTCGCAGGTGTTCGCTGGATCGGTCCAGGTTCCCGGCGGAAACTACACGGACTTCTTGATGGCTGGGATCTTCGCGCAGACAGTGATCTTCGGCTCGACGATCTCGGGGTTCTACATGGCCCAAGACGTCAAGGAAGGAATCGTCGACCGGTTCCGCTCGCTGCCGATGGCACCCAGCGCCGTCCTCGTCGCCAGGTCCCTGTCCGACCTCGTGATCAACGTCATTTCCATGACCATCATGGTCATCACGGGCCTCGTCGTGGGCTGGCGATTCCATGACGGGATTGACGGGTTCCTCGCCGGGGTCGGCCTCCTTCTCGCCTTCGCCTGGTCCTTCAGCTGGGTGATGATCCTGATCGGTCTACTCGTCAAGAGCGCCGAGACCCTGAACAACGCCACCTTCATGGTCCTGTTCCCGTTGACGTTCATCTCCAACGCGTTCGTGCCCAGCGACACCCTGCCGCTCGTCTTGCGCGTGTTCGCGGAGTGGAACCCGATCTCGGCGCTCGTACAGGCCGTGCGGAACTTGTTCGGCAATCAGGGCGCGATCCCCACCCCCGACGTGTGGCCGATGCAGCATCCGATCGAGACAGTTCTGGTGGGCATCGTCATCATCGTGCTGGTCTTTCCCGCCCTCGCGTTGTACCGATTCCGCACACGATCGCGCTGACCGATTGCGTGCCGTTACGCAGGGGAGGCTCACAGGGAACACCTAGAAGCTTCACCGCGGGCGGATAGTCGGGGTCCGTAGGTTCGTGACGACTCGTTGATGAACCACGAAGGGACAACGATGCACGTGCGAACCT
>RRZT011011603.1_pt1 | contig 14620 bp, 12 predicted proteins | sample 2165551 | NCBI WGS metagenome assembly RRZT01 (sample SAMN10456910, study PRJNA506462) | wastewater metagenome | biome: wastewater; feature: sludge; material: wastewater sludge; isolation source: wastewater sludge with Escherichia coli K12::gfp cells carrying plasmid... | place: USA: Moscow, Idaho... | reverse complement strand
GTCGCCGACGACGTGACGACGGGGAGCCGGTCACTGTCGCCCGCCGACTCGCTCGTGGCGGGCTGCAGGTCGAACCAGTAGAACGCATGGGGACCCAAAGTCAACAAGTAGGGCAGCTCACCGATGCGGGGGAAAGTTGACCCGCCGAACAGCGCCATGGGTGTGCTGCCCTTGTGGTTGCCGAGATCGAGTTCGACGTATTGCGAGAACCGGCTGAGGTTGGCCACGACCAGGATCGTGGTGTCACCGTCGGATCGCAGGTAGCACAGCACCTTGGGGTTATCCGGCAACAGGAACTCCATGCTGCCTGTGCCGAACAGCGGGTACTGCTGCCGCACGTTGACCAGTCGGCGCATCCACAGCAGGAGTGAGCTCGGGTTGCTCTGCTGAGAGGCCACGTTGACCGACTCGAACCGGTACTCGGGGTCGATGTTGACAGGGAGGAACAGTTGCTGGGGATTCGCCGTGGAGAACCCCGCGTTGCGGTCCGCGCTCCATTGCATGGGAGTACGCACCCCATCGCGGTCGCCGAGGTAGATGTTGTCGCCCATCCCGATCTCGTCGCCGTAGTACACGATCGGGGTGCCAGGCAGCGAGAGCAGCAGGCCATTGAGAAGTTCGATCTTGCGGCGGTCGTTGTCCAGCAACGGCGCCAGTCGGCGTCGGATCCCCACGTTGATCCGGGCACGGTTGTCCGCAGCGAAGACGCGGTACATGTAGTCCCGTTCCTCGTCGGTGACCATCTCGAGGGTCAGCTCATCGTGGTTGCGCAGGAACAGCGCCCACTGTGCTCCCGCTGGGATGTCCGGGGTCTGCTGCAGGATGTCGACCAGAGGGAACCGGTCCTCCATTTGAAGTGCCATGTACATGCGCGGCATCACCGGAAAGTTGAACGCCATGTGACATTCGTCGCCGTCGCCGAAATATTCGCGCGTGTCCTCAGGCCATTGGTTCGCCTCGGCCAGCAGCATGCGGTTGGGGAACTTCTGATCGACGTGGGCGCGCAGCTTCTTCAGGAACTCGTGGGTCTCAGGGAGGTTCTCGCAGGTGGTGCCTTCACGTTCATACAGATAAGGGATGGCATCGAGGCGCAGCCCGTCGACCCCCAGATCGAGCCAGAAGTCCATGACCTTGATGACGGCGTCATGCACAGCCGGATTGTCGAAGTTGAGGTCCGGTTGATGGGAGTAGAACCGGTGCCAGAAGTACGCACCTGCAACCGGGTCCCACGTCCAGTTGGACGACTCGAAGTCCGTGAAGATGATGCGAGCGTCCTCATACCGCTGGTTGGTGTCACTCCACACGTAGAAGTCACGCCACTTGCTGCCGGGCTTGGCCCGCCGGGAGCGCTGGAACCAGTCGTGCTGGTCGCTGGTGTGATTGATGACGACCTCGGTGATCACCCGCAGGCCGCGGCTGTGCGCCTCGGCCACGAATCGCTTGAAGTCCCGCATCGACCCGTACTCGGTGTTGATGTCGGTGTAGTGACCGATGTCGTAGCCGCCATCGCGCAGGGGGGAGGGGTAGAACGGCAGCAACCAGACCGCGGTGGCTCCCAGATCCTGGATGTGATCCAGGTGGGCAGTCAGGCCACGGAAGTCCCCGATGCCGTCGCCGTTGGAGTCGGCGAACGAACGCACATGCACTTGGTAGATGACCGCGGTGCGGTACCAATCGGGTTCGTCGGTCATGCTGATTCGCTCAGACATCCTGGTGCCCTTCGTGGAGGTCTTCCCACGCGCGCGGATCCTCGAGGGGCTCCAGGTGGGTGATACAGGTGGATCCGGGCAGCGTGGCCCGGATGTCGGTCTCAATGGCATCGCACAGGTCGTGACCGCGTTCCACCGTCCACTCCCCCGGTACCAGGACATGCATCGAGATGAACCGTTGCCGACCCGCCTGTCGGGTCTGCAGGCCGTGGATGGTCACGTCGTCTGCCTGGTAGCCGCGCAAGACCCCTCTCAGCGCCTCGACCTCATCGTCGGGGAGCGACACGTCCATGAGGCCGGCAGTGGAACCGCGCAACAGGTTCACGCCGACGACGATGATATTGATCGCGACGGCCAAGGCGATGATCGGATCCAGGCGGATCCACCCGGTCAACGACACCAGCAGCACTCCGATGATGACTCCGCCGGTGGTCCACAGATCGGTCACCAGGTGGTGGCCGTCGGCGATCAGAGCGGCGGACCCGTGGCGCCGCCCGACTCGGAACAAGATGACCGCGACGCCGGCATTGATCAACGAAGCGAGCACCGAGATCGCCAGCCCGACGCCGACTTCCTCAAGAGGTTCAGGGTTGAGGAAGCGCTGAACGGCCGTGATGATGATCATGGTGGCGGCCACGACGATCATCGCGCCTTCGACGAGGGCCGAGAAGTACTCCGCCTTGCCATGGCCGAACTGGTGGTGGGCATCGGGCGGTCTACTGGCGGCCCGCAGGGCGACGATCGCCACCGCCGCGGCGGCAATATTGACCAGTGACTCCAGGGCATCCGATAACAGTCCGACGGACCCGGTGACCCACCACGCCAGGAGTTTCATCGCCAGGACGACGATCCCGGCAACCAGCGACAGCACCCCGTACTTGGACAGGTCCTCGACGTGTGCGAAGGCGGTGGAGGACGCCCCCACAGAAGGCGGTGGCCCCTGGGGTCCCGCACCCGACGATGACGCTGTCACGTCACCAGATCCTCAGGCAGATGGGTGATCCGGTTGTGGTAGTGCAGCCACCAGTCAGGCAGGAACGGTAGAGGTCGGTACTGCAGATGCGACAGGCCTGTGTTCTGAGTGTGGATCGCCACCACACTCCACGGTCCCTTTTCGAACACGTACTCAAAGATCGCCTCGATCACACCGGCGTGGCACACGATCAGCACCCGCTCGTTCTCGAGCTCCTTTGCCACCTCGCGATCGCCGAAGCGGTCCTTGGCCGGGACCAGATGCTCGATGAAGGACCCGACCCGGGAGCGGAACTGCATCCAGGACTCACCCCCATCGGTCACCGGTTCATACGGCCGCAGCGTGCCCCACATGTCAGGCACATAGGGCACGAGGTCCGCCTCTGCCACGGGCCGGCCATCGGGGTGCGCGGTACCGATCTCGCGCAGCCGATCGTCCGGTTGGACCGGCACACCGCACGCCTGGGACACGATCGCTGCGGTCTCGGCCGCCCGCGCAACGGTGCTGGAGTAGATCTGGGTGGGTGCGATGGACTCGGCGATGTAGGGTGCGGCAGCCTCAGCCTGTGACCGTCCGATGTCGGTCAGCGGATCATCGCGGTGCGTTGCGGTCAAGTCCGTCAGATTGACGTGACTTTGGCCGTGCCGCATCAGGTAGAGGTGCACCACGCCACCCTAGTCACCCTGGCGGGTGATCGCTGTGCGCCACCAACCCGCAATCTCATCGGCAGCTGACGGCTGCGCGTCCAGCGGCTCGTGGCGCAAGATGGGAGGGAGGTGACCGTGACAAGAGCGACCATCAGCGACGATTTCGTGGATCGCTGCCGGCTCGTGGCAGGTGCCGCAACAACCTCGCCCGTGGTCATCGGGGCCCAGAACCTCGTTCTGCTCGATGCCTCGACGGCATGGCGGTTCCCACTGCGACGTGCCGGCTGCGCAAGCCTGGGTGACATGGCCGATCGGATGGCTGTTGCAGGCCGCCTCGGCCTCGGGGTGCCGCCCGTGACCGCCGTCGTACCGGGACCACCCGGATACGGCCATCTGGAGCTGGCGCGGGTGTCCGGCACACCACTGCTGACCGCCCTCGCACAGGGGGATGACGTCGAGCCCGCCGTCGAACAGGCGCTGACGCGGTTGCGCCGAACCCGAGCGAGCCAATGGCCGTTCCCACAACTGGACTGGGTCGACATGTGGCTCAACTTCTGCGCCACCGCCCGTCGCCACCGGCGGGAGCTGCCGCACGAGGACGCCGGCCGACTGATCGCCGCCGCTGACCGGGCGGCGGCGGTGGCGAGAGACGCCCCGATCCGGGTCGTCCACGGCGACCTCGCCAGCGACAACATCATGGTGGGGGCCGACGGACACCTCGCGGGCATCTTGGACTGGGACGCCGCGGTGGTAGGCGATCCCGCTATCGACGCCGCGGCGGTTCTGCACGTGGTCCCTGCCGATGTGAGTCGGCGACTGCAGTCGCGGCACCCCTGGCTGCGACGCGATCTGCGCCGCTGGGACGCCTACCGGGACACCTGGGAGCTGCAGAACCTGATGTGGAAGCTCGGGCTCACGCCACCCCTCTGGGCCGGAACTGGACGCTGATCCGTGGCCCGGTGAGGCGCCGGGTCTTGGGAACGGCGTGATCCCAGGTCCGCTGGCAGGACCCACCCATCACGAGCAGATCACCATGTCCGACGGTGAACCGCAGTGCGCTACCGCCGCCGCGGGGTCGCAGGAGGAAGGAGCGCGCGCTTCCGAGGGAAAGCACGGCCACCATCGTGTCACTCGTGCGCCCGCGTCCGATGCGGTCACCATGCCACGCCACCGAATCGGCGCCGTCGCGGTACAGGCACAGGCCCGCGGATGTGAACGGGTCGTCCTGACAGTGGTAGTGGTCGGTCAGCGCGTCCCGGGACTGAGTCACAGCCGCAGAGCCCACTGCGGCCGCGTCTGTGAACCACGCTGTCAGACGTGGGACGTTCACCACCGCGTCGTACATCTGACGTGAGTCAGCTCGCCATGGGACGCGCTGGAGCAGGTCAGCGAACATCTCATCGGCATGGGGCAGCCACCCTGGGGTGTGGTCGATCCAGGCGCCATCGCCCAACTCGCGATGGGACTCTGCGGCCCACCGCGGACCGGCGCCATCAGCACCCGGATCGGGCCACAGGAGTGGCTGCCACCCCAGATCAGCAGACATCGTCAGCCGCGTCATCGACCTGATCGACCTCCGCCATCACCGCGGCCACAACGCCATATGAGTAGCCGCGTCGCGCGAGCATCCCGGACAGCCGCCGGCGGCGGACGTCCCGTTCCAACCCGGCAGTCCGCGCCCACCTCCGGCGACCGAGGTCGAGTGCGGTGTGCAGCTCGTCCTCGGCGCCGACGGTGTCCAGTGCTTCGTCGGCGATCTCGCGAGGCACACCCCGTTCACGGAGCTTCGCCGCGATCGCCCGGCGGCTCCACCCCTGCCGCAGCCGACGGCTCTCCGTGAAGGCCGCCGCGTATTCCACGTCATCGATCAAGCCGAGGTCAGTGAAACGATCCAGAACACCGTGTGCCACATCGTCGGGAACCAGCCGATCGCGCAGCGCCTTCTCCAGCTCCGCCCGTGTGCGAGGCGCGAGGGTCAGTCGTCGAAGAACGATGGCCCGAGCCAACGACTCGGGATCCGCGGGGGGAACCGTCTCGGCCATGCCGGGCCCCGACCTACAGGTCGATCGGGGTCGGCGGGACCAGGTTCGCGGCGGATCCCTTGCCGCGGCCCGCCGACACGTCCGTCACATCGACGTCCTCGTCGGCAGGGGCATCCACCCGGGGGATGATGCCCATGGCTTCCTTGATGCGCTTCTCGATCTCCTCGGCAAGGTCTGGGTTGTCCCGCAGGAAGGCGCGGGAGTTCTCCTTGCCCTGCCCCAACTGATCGCCTTCATACGTGTACCAGGCCCCGGACTTGCGCACGATGTTCTGGTCCACCCCGAGGTCGAGCAAGCTGCCCTCGCGTGAGATGCCCTCGCCGTACAGGATGTCGAACTCCGCCTGCTTGAACGGCGGCGCCACCTTGTTCTTGACGACCTTGACCCGGACCCGGTTGCCGACTGCCTCGGTGCCGCCCTTGAGCGTCTCGATGCGCCGCACGTCGAGGCGCACCGAGGAGTAGAACTTCAGCGCGCGGCCACCGGTCGTGGTCTCGGGACTGCCGAACATCACGCCGATCTTCTCTCGCAACTGGTTGATGAAGATGGCGGTGGTGTGCGAGTTGCTCAAGGCGCCTGCCATCTTGCGCAGGGCCTGACTCATCAACCGGGCCTGCAGCCCGACGTGGCTGTCCCCCATCTCGCCTTCGATTTCGGCCCGCGGCACGAGAGCGGCCACCGAGTCCACGACGATCAGATCGATGGCGCCGGAACGGACCAGGGTGTCGGTGATCTCCAGGGCCTGCTCGCCGGTGTCCGGCTGCGCCACGTAGAGACTGTCGAGGTCGACCCCGAGGTTCCCTGCGTACTGCGGGTCAAGGGCATGCTCGGCGTCGATGAACGCCGCGATGCCCCCCATCTTCTGCACGCTCGCGATGGCATGCAGGGCCAGGCTGGTCTTACCGCTGCTCTCCGGACCGTAGATCTCCACGATGCGACCGCGCGGGAAGCCGCCGATCCCGAGGGCGACGTCGAGGGCGATCGCACCACTGGGGATGACCTCGATCGGAGCCCGGCTCTCCTCGCCCAGGCGCATGATCGCCCCCCGGCCGAACTGCCGTTCGATCTGCGCCAAGGCGCTGTCCAGCGCCTTCTCACGGTCGCTACCGGTGTTGTGGGTCACCGGGCTCTTCTTCTCGCTGGAGGAGGCCATCGTTTCGTCCTTCGATCGGGGGATCTGTTCTGTCGTTGCTGAACCTAGGAGCGGGGTCCGACACCTCGGCAGCGCCGCAGGGTCGCTGTGGACAACTTCCGGTCATCCACTGCCACAACTCTGCGGCGGGAACACGACTCATCGGTGGGGGGGGGTTCATCGGTATTAAGGTGTTGACCGCACTCTAAGCGAACATATGTTCGAACAACAGTGTTTTCGATTGGCGTGTCGCGCCGGTCCCCGCCCTGCGCCGCCGCACCGTCACAGCGACGGGCTGCCGCCCCGCCCGGCGCCGTCTCAGCCATCACTGCAGCCATCACTTCGACCAAGCACTGCAACCAGTACCGCACCCCAGTTCACACCAGATGCCGCGGGACCTCGACCGACTCGCACACTGCCCGCCACACGTCCTTGGCCGACTCCCCTTGCGCCAACGCCTCGACCACGGTGCGGCCACCGAGCGCTGCCACAGCGAAATCCGCCGCCCACGACTGCGCGTAGGCGGTGCCGAACACCGCGTCCATCCGTCGCCAGAATTCGGTGAGCCGCACGCCATAGTGTCCCACCGCCCCGCGGGGCCGCACACCCACCCGGTGGCCGTCGCCGCCACCCATTTGGTGGCTGTCGGGCCTGGACGGCACCATGGCGGCATGCCCCGGATCCCCCAGACGCTCCCCGCGGGATTCTCGGCGGCCACCCGGACATGGTTCACGCAGTCCTTCGCCGAGCCGACAGCAGCCCAAGTGGGCGCGTGGGACGCCATCAGTTCCGGCCAGGACACCCTCGTCGTGGCGCCCACCGGGTCCGGCAAGACTCTGGCGGCCTTCCTGTGGGCGATCGACCGGCTCACGGCCGATCCTGAGCGGGAGCCGGGCACGAGGGTCATCTATGTGTCCCCGTTGAAGGCCTTGGCCGTCGACATCGAGCGCAACCTGCGCAGCCCCTTGGCCGGGCTGGCCCGCATCGACCCGCAGCTGCCGTCGATCTCGGTAGGTGTCCGCACCGGCGACACGACGCCCGGGGAACGCCGCCGACTCGCGACCCACCCCCCCGACATCCTGATCACCACACCGGAGTCGCTGTTCTTGATGCTCACGTCATCGGTGCGGGACACCCTGACCGACGTGGACTGCGTGATCGTCGACGAGGTCCATGCCTTGGCCGGCGGCAAACGCGGCTCGCACCTGGCCCTCAGTCTGGAGCGCCTGGATCAGCTGGTCGACCATCCCGTGCAGCGCATCGGATGCTCGGCGACGGTCCGGCCCGTCGAGGTGGTGGCTCAGTACCTCAGCGGCGGCCGGCCAGTGCACATCGTGGCACCCCCCGCCGACAAGCGGTTCGACTTGCGCATCACCGTTCCGGTGCCGGACCTGGCCAACCCACCGGCACCGGCACCCGCCGAACCGGGCGAGGCGTCGCAGCCGGCGACCCCGTCGGTGTGGCCCCACGTGGAGCGCTCCATCGTGGACCAGATCGAGGCCACCTCCTCGACCCTGGTGTTCACCAACTCCCGCCGCCTGTCGGAACGGCTGACCACGCGGCTCAACGAACTGTGGTCCGACGATCTCGAGGCTGCCCGTGACGACATCGGCGAAGTGGAAGAGTCCGAGCCCTTGGGAGGGTCGCCGGTTCCGGCCCAGACCTCTGTCAGGATGCCCGCCCAGATCATGGCGATGGCCGGACACACCAGCGGCCCCGCCCCACTACTGGCGCGCGCCCACCACGGCAGTGTGAGCAAGGAACGCCGCCGCGAGATCGAGGACGACCTGAAGTCCGGCCGGCTGCGGGCCGTGGTCGCCACCAGCAGCCTGGAACTGGGCATCGATATGGGGGCCGTCGACCTCGTGGTGCAGGTCCAAAGTCCACCGGCGGTCTCGTCGGGACTGCAACGGGTCGGGCGCGCCGGGCACCAGGTCGGTGCGGTGTCGCGGGCAGTGGTGTATCCGACCCACCGCGGCGACCTGCTGGCCAGCGCCGTCACCGTGGCCGGGATGCTGGCCGGTGACCTCGAACCGATCGCGCCGCCCCGTCACCCCTTGGACGTCCTGGCGCAACAGGTCGTCGCCATGGTCGCCATGGACGAGTGGCCCGTCGACGAACTGTTCGCCCTGGTCCGCCGAGCCGGCCCCTACCGGGAGTTGCCACGGGCGGCGTTCGAAGCCGTACTCGACATGCTCGCAGGGCGGTACCCGTCAGAGGAGTTCGCCAGTCTGCGACCCCGCCTGGTGTGGGACCGCACCGACAACCTGCTCTCGGGCCGGCCCGGTGCCCAGCGCCTGGCCGTCACGAACGCGGGCACGATTCCCGACCGTGGCCATTTCGGGGTGTTCCTGGCCGGGGCCGACTCCAACAAGCGAGTGGGCGAGCTCGACGAAGAGATGGTCTACGAGTCCCGCGTCGGCGACGTCTTCGCCCTGGGGAGCTCGAGCTGGCGGATCGAGGACATCACCGCCGACCGTGTACTGGTGACCCCCGCACCCGGGCAACCCGCCAAACTGCCGTTCTGGCACGGCGACCAGATCGGTCGTCCCTATCCTCTGGGCGTCGCCTTGGGCCGGTTCCTGGACACCTACGCGTCCGGCGACCGCGCCCTGCCGGAGTGCCTCGACGACTCGGCACGGCACAACCTGGCGGATTACCTGGACGAACAGATCCAGGCCACCGGCACGCTGCCTGGCGCCGGAGCGATCACCGTCGAGCAGTTCAGCGACGAACTCGGCGACCGTCGGGTGGTACTCCACTCCCCCTTCGGGGCCAGGGTCCACGCACCCTGGGCGCTGATCCTGGCCGACCGTATCGAGCAGCGGTTCGGACTCGACGGGCAGGTGATGGCCGCCGACGACGGCATCGTGCTGCGGCTTCCTGACGACGGGAGTCTGGACGCCCTCCCCGATCTGGCCGACCTGATCTCGGTGGATCCCGACGACGTCACCGCCCGCCTGACCCGGCTGGTGGGCGGATCGGCCCTGTTTGCCTCACGGTTCCGCGAGTGCGCGGCCCGCTCGCTGCTGTTCCCGCGCCGCGACCCGAAGCGTCGATCCCCGCTGTGGCAGCAGCGGCAGCGATCCGCCCAGCTTCTGTCCGTCGCCTCGTCGTACCCGGAGTTCCCGGTCGTCCTCGAGACGGTCCGGGAATGCCTTCAGGACGTCTACGACGTCCCCGCACTGACCTCACTGTTGCGGGACATCGAGTCGGGGGCGGTGACGGTCACCCAGGTCAGCACCACGACCCCCTCGCCGTTCGCACGTTCCCTCTTGTTCGGCTACGTCGCGGCATTCCTGTATGAGGGTGACTCGCCGCTCGCGGAACGAAAATCGGCTGCGCTGGCACTGGATGATGCCCTGCTCACGGAGCTGCTCGGCACCGCGGACCTGCGCGATCTGCTGCATCCCGACGCGGTGGCCACCGTGGCCTCGCGCCTGCAGCGACTCGGCGATCGCGCCGCCACGAGCGTGGAACAGGCCTGGGACGTCCTTCGCGAGATCGGTCCGCTGCCCCTGGCCGATTGCGCCGACCGCGGCATCGCCGGCCAGATGCTGACCGACTTGCAGAGCGCTCGGCGGGTGTTTGCGTTCCAATACGACTCACGAACTTGGATGGCGGTGGTCGAGGACGCCGCGATGGTGCGCGACGCACTCGGGGTGGCCCTGCCGCAGGGCCTACCGGACAGCCTGCTGGCAGGCCGTCCGACGGCGCTCCCCGACCTGCTCACCCGATATGCGCGCTCTCACGGGCCCTTCCCCGCCTCGCAACCGGCGCAACGCTTCTCACTCGGCGTTGCTGTGGTGCGGGACGCGGTGGAACGCCTGGTCGCGACGGGCACGTTGCTCAGCGGCGCTTTCCTGCCGGGCGGCACGACGAGTGAGTACGTGCACCCGGACGTGTTGCGGGCGCTGCGCCGCACTTCAGCCGCCCGTTACGCAGACGAGATCGAACCGGTCACGCAGCAGGCGTTCGCCCAGTTCCCACCCCGCTGGCAGGGAGTCGGTCCGGGCACTCGGCCCGCCCGCGGTCGTGAGGGCCTTCTCGGCGTCATCGAACAACTTGCGGGCGCCCCCCTGCCGGCAAGTCAACTCGACCGCCAGATCCTGGCTCAGCGGATGGTCGACTACGAACCGCGCCTGCTCGACGACCTCACCAGCAGCGGCGAAGTCGTGTGGTGGGCCCTGGACCCCCTGCCCAAGGACGCCTGGGTGTGCCTGGCCCCCGCAGACCTCGCCCCGGACCTCGTCCCCCTCGCCTCGGTCCCGGATCTGCCGGTCGATGTCGCCCTCCTTGCCCTCCTGCGCGATGGCGGCGGCTGGTTCAGCGATCAACTGGTCGGGCGGATCCCGGAGCACGAGGCCGTGACGGCGGCCATGATCGAGGAGTCTCTGTGGCGCCTGGTCTGGGCGGGGCTGGTGACCAACGACACCATCGGGCCGCTACGGCAACGTGTTGGCGCTGCCCGCAGTCGCGCGACGCTCGTAGGGCGTCGCCGGGTGCGCCCCGGCTCCCGGTCACCAGGTCGTTCGGCCGGCCGCTGGTCGGCGCTGCCCAACCCGTGGGACGAAACTCCGGCTCGGGCGCTCGCGATCGCCGAGACACTGCTGGACCGCCACGGCCTGGTGACCCGGGGTGCAGTCACGGGGGAACGCCGGGTGTTCGGACAGGTCTACCGCGCTCTCGCGGGGCTCGAGGACAAGGGGCTGTGTCGTCGCGGATATGTGGTGGACGGACTCGGCGGCGCTCAGTTCGGACTGAGTGGGGCGGTCGATGCGATCCGTGAACCAGCGGCGCCCAGCGGGGTCACCGTGGTGCTGGCAGCTTCCGATCCTGCGAATCCTTTCGGCGCCGCCTTGGCGTGGCCGGATCCCCCTGGTAGCGCACGGCCGGGTCGCAAGGCCGGCGCGACGGTCGTGCTGACGTCGGGCCGTCCCTGTCTGTTCGTCGAGCGCGGGGGTTCGAGCGTCCTTCTGTGGCCGGACACCCCTTTGGCTGATGCAGCCGCGGCATTGGTTGACGCCGTGCGGGGCGGGCGCCTGGGACCGATCGCGATCAAGAAGGTCAACGGGGAGCCGCCGACCCCCTCCTTCATCGAGGCGATCACCGGCGCCGGAGGGGTCAACTCGCCCTCAGGCATCCGAATCCGAGCCTGAGGGACTGCGCAGGTCTCACTCTCAGCGTCAGACGCCGCTACCGCCTTCGGGGCGGTGGCTGTCCATCTCGGAAAGGAACCGTTCGACCTGAGCCCCGATCTGGTCGGCGTCCGGGAGCGGGGATCCGCCGCCTTCCTCAGCAGCATCTGCGTCACCGGCCACGCCGGCGTCGTACTGGGTCTCCAGCGCCGCCAGTAGCGGCGCGAATTCGTCGGACTCATCAGTCTGTCGATCGATCTCTGAATCGGCGCGGACCGCGGACTCCTCGAGCTCGTCGGTCGGAAGCACCAGACCCGCTGCTCCCGACAGTGCGCGCAACAAGGCGATAGCGGCGCGGGGGTACTCGAACTGCACCAGGTAATGGGGGACCTGCACGGCGAGGCCCATGGCGTCGCGGTCCACCTGCCCCAACCGCAACTCCAGCAGTGCGGCGATGTGGCCGGGGATCTCGAGCTCGCCCAATGTGGAGTGGTGCCCGCGGATGAGATCTGGTTTCGTCGCGTGGAACGTGACGCCCACCGGGCGGGTATGAGGCGCGGGCCATGGGATCCCGATGAGTCCCACGGTCAGGTCCACGCCCAGGTCCTCGATGACTTCGAGCACCTCGTCGATGAACGCGTTCCAGCGGTAATCCGGCTCAGGCCCGCTGAGTAGGAAGAATTTGGTCCCGCGCTCGTCGGTGACCTCGTGCAGTTGCACCGTGGGCATCTCGACGGCCGTGAACCGGTCGACGTCGTAGGTCATGCGAGGTCGACGGGCGCGGTAGTCGATGATGGCGTCCGGATCGAACTCGCCGATAAGCCGGGTCTGGCACGTGCTCAGCAGATGGTTGACGGCAATCTGGGCCGCCGAACCGGCATCCATGAAGCCGGACATGCTGTGGACCAGCACGGAACGGCCGTCGCCGGGGGTCGGCTCGGCCACGAGCCGGAACATTCCTGCCACGTCAGGCAGCCAGGATGTGAGCGGCCTGGGACCTGCGCCCGACGAGCGCCTCCTGCAGCGCTGCTTCCTTGCTGGCCGCAGCCAACACCTCGGACAAGGGGGCGGCCAACGCGCCGCAGATCGCGGACAACAACTCTGAGGACGCTTCCTTCTGGCCGCGTTCCACCTCGGACAGGTAACCCAAGCTGACCTTGGCGTCGCCGGAGACCTCACGCAAGGTGCGACCCTGGTCCTGTCGGCGGCGGCGCAATTCGGCACCGATGATCTCTCTGACAACGATCATGGAACCCACCCTCCTTCTCGTCGTGCCTGCCTGAGGACTTCCGACGTTATCGTGTGCGTCCGACAGATAACGGAACCAGTCTCCGATTTCCGCGTCACGCCACAGTCTCAACCTCGCCGGCGTGCCCCTCATTCCCGGTTGACGGCGTTTGCCCATCTTGGTAACTCTTCGGCAACAACACCGCCCACCCGAGCGCACTGTTCGACCACACCGAGGGCCAACTGCGTGACCCCTGACCTCACCGTCGCACGGTCTCCCGACAGACGCACCTCGACCGCACCCTGACGGTCAGCGACCGCCCACCCGATGTAGGCGAACCCCGGCGGATGTCCGCCATGCGGTTGGGGCCCCGCCACGCCCGTTGTGGCAACAGCCACATCAGCGCCGGTACGGCGCTTCGCCGCCGAAGCCATCTGTTGGGCCACTTCGGGAGCCACCGGGCCATGTCGGGCGAGCAGCTCGGCGTCGACACCGAGGAGTCGCACTTTGGTCTCGACGGTGTAGGTGACGACACCTCCGACGAAAACGCTGGAGCTGCCGGCCGCCTCACTCAGCGCCACGCAGACCTGACCGCCGGTCAACGACTCTGCCGCAGCCACGGTCAGCCCCGCAGCACGCAGGGTGGCCACGGCGGCTTCGGCACTCACGAGTCCTTGAACGCCTCACGTACCAGGTCGCCACGACGGCGCACCGCCAGGGCGCGACCGGCGTAGTCGATCCCTGTCGCCACCGTGAGCACGACGGCCACCCCCATGACGATGGTCCGCGCCGTGATCCACGGCCCCGTCAACGGCAGGATGTACATGGTGATCGCGATCATCTGGCTCACGGTCTTGGCTTTGCCGCCACGGCTGGCGGGGATCACGCCGTCTTTGATGACAGCGAACCGCAGCACCGTCACGATCACCTCGCGGCCGATGATCACGATGGTGACCCACCAGGGCAGCTCCGACAGCAGGGAGAGTCCGATCAGGGCGATACCGGTGAGCGCCTTGTCCGCGATGGGGTCGGCCACCTTGCCGAACGTGGTCACCTGATTGTTTCGCCGGGCCAGCGCTCCGTCCACGTAGTCCGTCAGGGACGCGATGATGAAGACCCCGGCCGCCACGATCCGCAGCGTCGGATTCGCGCCGGATTCAGCCAGCAGTAGCCAACCGAACACGGGGACCAGGACCAGGCGCAACGCGGTCAGCGCATTGGGGACGTTCACGTTGGACGGGCGCGGCTCGGCGCTGGGGTGGCTCATCCGCGCGCCACCGCCATCAGATCGACACCGTCGGCGCCGGTGATCTCGACATCCACGAGGGTCCCGACCGGTACGAGTTCGCCCATGATCGACGTCTCACCATCGTCGGGCCCTTGGAAACCAGCGTGCCCGACGCTGTTCCCGCCCTCGTGGCGCTCCACCAGGACCTGGGTACGGTCGCCGAGACGCCCGGACGCCCGATCCGCGGTGAGGGTGTCGGCGAGCGTGGCGATTCGGCTGACCCTGGCATCGATCTCATCAGGGTCGATCTGATCGCCGAAGGTGGCGGCCTCGGTGCCATCCTCGTCGGAGTACCCGAACACCCCTACTGCGTCCAGCTCGGCGGCCCCCAGGAACGCCTCCAGGATCTCGATGTCCGCCCGGGTCTCCCCCGGGAAGCCCACGATGACGTTGGTGCGGATCCCCGCATCGGGCACCTGGGCACGTACGGATGCGATCAGGTCCAGGAATGATTCGGCGTCGC
>RRZT010522122.1_pt1 | contig 14620 bp, 9 predicted proteins | sample 2165551 | NCBI WGS metagenome assembly RRZT01 (sample SAMN10456910, study PRJNA506462) | wastewater metagenome | biome: wastewater; feature: sludge; material: wastewater sludge; isolation source: wastewater sludge with Escherichia coli K12::gfp cells carrying plasmid... | place: USA: Moscow, Idaho ... | reverse complement strand
GAGAAGCGCCTGCTGCCGCAGCACATCGAACAGGCCGAGCCCGCCGGCCCCGGTCTGCTCTGGCGGCATTACCAGGGCCTGCTGGCGCAACCGGGCATGCTCGCCTGGCTGGCGGTGGTACTGACCTTCAAGCTCGGCGACGCTCTCGGTTCGCCGATGATCAAGCCGATGCTGGTGGATCAGGGCTGGGATACCAGCGCCCTCGGTCAACTTACCCTGATCAGCAGCCTGGCCGGCATCGGCGGTGCACTGCTCGGCGGCCTGCTCTACGCGAGGATCGGCGCGCTGCGCTCACTGCTGACTTTCGGCGCCCTGCAGGCGCTGGGTATCGCCGCTATGGCGTTGCTGGTGGGCAGGGGCGGCGATGCCGTGCTGGTGTATGCGGTGTCGCTGTTCGAGCAGGCCGCTGACGGCATGTCCACCGTCGCCCTGTTCGCCGTGATGATGCGCATGTGCCGCCCGGAGCATGAGGGTGCGGACTTCACTCTGCAGGCCAGTGCGCAGGTGTTACTGGCCGGTGTTGTAGGGGCGTGTAGCGGGCTTCTGGCCAAGTGGCTGGGTTATCAGGTGTTATTCGTTTCGGCCGCTGCGTTGGGCGCGTTCATGCTGGTGTTGGTACTGCGCTATTTTCGCAATGCGGCCGAATCGCCATAGGCGAGCGCTCAGAAAATATACAAAGAGCGCCGAGTGAGGAGTCTACTGAGCGGGTAGATCATGCTTGGCGGCATCCTGCTCAGCGGTCGGCCTTTCCCAGCTCAGTAGAATGGGCATTGTGTGGATGTGTCGACCATCTTCTCGATCCTCGAATTTGGTCATGGCGCCGGCAGCAAAAATGCGTTCAGCCCCTGCATCCATATCCCATAGCTCAATCTGAAGTGCAGTGTTCTTTGGGAGCCCCTCTTGCAGGTTTGCTAGAACATCCATCCAGATGTGCCAGGTGCGTCCGCCATCTTCGGTCATATAAATTCTTCCGGAGTCGGTAGTGAACCACCCGCGCTTGCTGTCATGCATTTTCAGACTAGTAATGCCTGCACCGCTGCCAGTCTCGTTTTTCCAGGCAACTTTGCCTTTACGAAATGGACCGGGCTCATCTGAACACAACACACTATAAGATATGGTGTAACAAAGTAGATTTGGCTCCACATGCTCAAGAGCCAGGCTAGGTGTCGGCTCTCTCAATGGGGAGTCTTGGGCTACCCAGCTTCTTCCGCTGTCCGGAGTGTAGAGTAGGCCGCTGCTAGTCGTAGCCCAGCCCGTTCGGTCTTTGTTAAGGATGATTCTTTGGATCGCGATCCCGGACATGGAATCAAAGGAGCGTTGCCATGTTTTTCCGCCGTCAATGGTCGTGAGCACCCGCTGCTCTCCGGCGACGACGCCATGGTCATTATCGGAGAAGGCAACTGTATAGGCTGCTCTGAACTTCAGGTCTTCTAGGTCTGAGCTGGTTTCGCTGATAAATCCTGGATTATAAAGTTTCCAGTTTTCACCGCCATCTTGGGTGCTATAGATCATGCCTTTATCGCCAATGGCGAACGCGTTTTTGTTATTTAAAAAGGCGATGTCGCGAATAAAATTTGGGGATGATGTCAGGTAGGTCGCGTTCCAGTCATCGGCGGTCGGTTTTTTCGGACAATCATACTTCCCTGCCCTCCGGCCAAGAATATGCTGCCGTCGGGTGACTCTTTGACTCTCGCAATTCCGCCCACCAAGTCAGGCATGGTAGTAATTACTGTTTTTCTACCTTCCTGAGTCAGTATTTCTTTCTGTTCTACCTCAATATCGCGTGACATCTGCTTGTCGCTTTCATGTGGGCGCGTGCATTGATATTTGAGGTCTTCCAGATCACAAAAGGTTGAGGAGAAGTCGCAGCTGGCAAGAATGGGTAATGCGCAGCAGGCGAGAATAATGCGATAGGTCGCTCGAAATTCCATTTTGCAAGCCCGTTTCATTGTTGCGGAGGTTATGCCAATTTATTCGATGAGTGAGGTGCGTTGAGCCGATTTTCAGAATCCCAGCTTTTCAGGGAAGTAAGAGAGTGGCGGGTGGGTTGCTTTCCACTCCTTGGCAAAGGCTTCGGCCTGCTTGATCTGTTCCGGTGTCATTTGTGCTGCAATTCTGGGCAGCTCATCTTTAGCCAGTGGGAGCATGTCGCCGCCACCGTCGAGCTCAAGCAATAAAGACATCAGTCCGTAGCTTGCGACCAGATCTACAGGCAGGTTTAGAGGGTTGTTCGGGTCGGACAGAAAATACGCATATTCAAAAAATGGAACGGTGTAGCCGGTTTCGGCTCCCTTCTTCAGCCAGTATCTTGCGGGCTCTATTTTCTTCTCTTTTAGAAGGCTGCCGTAGTGCTCTGAAATTCCTTTGGGGTCCCCACCTTCTGCAGACTTTCTGAATAGGTTATCTATCGCCTCATGCCTCTCCCAAGGGAATAGGAAAAACTTCTTTCCTTCCGTGTAGCGCAGAGCCAGCCAGAATTGAGCGTGTGCATTGCCGGTTGCGGCAGATTTTTCCAACCACTCTATTTCGTCAGTGGCTTTGTACAGCAGGTACATTGCTGCGTTATTTCCACTTTCTGCTAGTGGAGTCGCTGTCGACAGCAGTTGCTGATGCCAGTCTTCCGCGCTCTTCTTTCCTTTAGGACAGTTTCCCATCGCAATGCAAAGATCATCTTCCATGGAGCTTAATCTGCGCATGGCATATAGGTCACCCTGCTCCGCTGCGGCGGTGTACCAGCTGTAGGCTTCTGCTGTCATATAGCGGCTGGTCCGTCGAAGGTCTTCTGCTAAGTAATACTGTGCCTCTTTGTCACCTGCTTGGGCTGCAATACGTAGCTCTTGCTCGGGGTCCTTGTGCTGATTGTAGAGTTCAATTCCTTTTTCTTTTGCGTTGATTTGATCTGGGGTGAGTTGTGTGGCTTGTATTTGTGCCGATATTAGGGCGATAAAGGTTGCGAGAGTTTTGAGCAGTGCGGCGCGAGCAGTCATTATCCTGAAAAAGGGGGCAGATTTATTTTCCAATTTTCAGAATCCCAGCTTTCCAGGAAAATAAGAGAGCGGTGGGTGGGTGGCTTTCCACTCCTTGGCAAAGGCTTCTGCCTGCTCGATCTGCTCCGGTGTCATCCGTGCTGCAATTCTAGGTAACTCATCCTTAGCCAGCGGGAGCATGTCGCCGCCACCGTCGAGCTCAAGCAATAAAGACATCAGTCCGTAGCTTTTGACGAGGTCTACAGGGAGCTGCAGAGGATTGTTGGGATCTGAAAGAAATAGCGCATAGTTGGAGAAGGCGACAGTATGGCCGGTTTCTGCGCCTTTTCTTAGCCAATATCTTGCACCCTCTAATTCCCCCTTTTCTTGTAGCAATCCATAGTACCTTGTTATGCCTTTGGGGTCGCCGCCTTCCGCGGACCGTTTTAATAAGCTCTCTATTGCGGCATCCTTTTCCCATGGGAACAAAAAGAATTTATCTCCTTGTGCGTATTTTGATGCCAGCCAAAATTGACTATGCGCGTAGCCGACTGCGGCAGACTTTTCAAGCCACTCTAAATTGTTTGTGGCGTGGTGCAGCAGATACATTGCTTCGCCGTCGCCTTTCTCAGCTAGCTCGGTTGCGGTCGAAATTAACTTCTCATTCCAATCCTCTGCGCTCTTAAGGCCTTTAGGGCAGTTTTCCATGGCTATGCAAAGGTCACTTTTTATGGGGCTCAGTTGGCGCATGGCATATAAATTGCCCTGCTCCGCTGCGGTGGTGTACCAGCTGTAGGCTTCTTCTGTCATATAGCGGTTGGTCCGTCGAAGGTCTTCAGCTAAGTAATACTGTGCCTCTCTATCGCCTGCCTCTGCGGCTATTCTCAACTCTGGTTCTGCTGTTTTATATTGGTTGTAGAGCGTGATGCCATTTTCTTTGGCTATTTGTTGTGCGTGTGTGAGCGTTGATGCGTGAGTTATTATGCATGACAACAAACAGGCTAATCCCACAATGACTGGTTTCATTGATATTAGAAGCCTAGCTTCTCTGGGAAGTAAGAAAGCGGTGGGTGGGTTGCTTTCCATTCTTGGGCGAAGGTTTTGGCTTGCTCGATCTGCTCGGGTGTCATCTTGGCGGCTATTTCCGGAAGAATATCCTCGGCATATTCTTTTGCGCCGCCACCGCCGTCCAATTCAAGTAGCAAGGATATAAGTCCATAGCCTTTCACCAGGTCGAGCGGGAAGTCCAATGTGTTAGGCGTGTGTGCAAGGTAGGCTCCGTAAGTGCCAGTGGCTCCCTCGTCGCCGGCTTCCGCAATTTTTATTAGCAAAGCGCGAGCGGCGGCCAGGTCGCCTTTTTCCTGCAAGATACCCATATATTCGCCCATGCCGTTGACGAAATTGCCTTCAGAAGACTTTCTCAGGAGTTCTTCAATCTGTTCCGAGCGCTTCCAAGGAGGGAAAAAGAAGCCATGCCCTTCTTTATATCGGTTGGCGAGTAGCCATTGGGCCTTGGCATAACCCGCCGCGGCAGACTTTTCCAGCCACTCAAGATCTCCCGTTGAGTTGTACATAATCATCATCGCTTCCCCGTCACCTTTTTCGGCGAGGGGTTCGGCTGTTTCCCAGAGCAGTCTGGTCCAGTCTTCATCAGATCTGGAGCCCGGTGGGCAGTTTTTCATCGCATTGCATAAGTCGGTATCTGTGTCCGATAGCCGGAACATTGCGTAGTAATCGCCCTGCTCGGCAGCGGCTATGTACCACTTCTGGGCCTCAGTGGTCATATATCGGTTGTTAAGTCGTAGTGCTTCGCCTAGGAAGTACTGCGATTCTCTGTCGCCTGCCTCTGCGGCTATTTTTAAATAGGGCTCCGCGGATATTGCTTTGTACTGGTTATAGAGCGTCATGCCTCGCTCTTTTGCGATCTGCTGCTCAGGCGTTAATTGAGTGGCCGTCGCCACACTGGTGAGCAGTGTGGTACACAAAAAGAAAGCTAATTTCTTAATCATCATAATCCTCTTGCACCAACTCACTCGCCAGGGCCGTTATAGGTGGCGTGGCCGCCAGGCATATAGGTAATGCCGTAGTGATTGGTTTCTTGGCAGAAACCATCTTTTAGTTGCCCAAGAGCGCTGGCGTGCGTGAGGTATCTAGCGCGCATACGTTCGTTTCTATTGGCATCCTGGCCGATGTTCATCACCTTGGCCGCCATGAAGTGGTCCATGTTCATTCGATTTTCGCAATAAGCTTGTCCCGGTTTTGGCGGTTTGCTGCCGAAGCGGTTCATGCGCGTGCAGGCTTCCTCAAACTGGCGTTGGGCGTTAGGTAGCGTGCCATTGTTCTGGGCGTTGCGCACAATCCAGCCCAGTATCCGCTCGATGGCTTGTTGCTGTAGGTGCCAGCACTCGGTTTTGCTGTATGTCTTTACATTTTCTCGGCTTGTACCATCGACGGCATCGCTAGCCTTGATCACGAAGGCCTCAGCTGGGCTGATCAGTGTCATCAGCATCGGCCCGAGTGCCTCGGGAAGCGCCTCAACAAACCAGCGCTCCAGCTCGTCTTGGTTTTCATAGCTAATGATGGAGTGGGCAACAGGCCCGCCTTTACCTCCTGCCGTAAGCGCTTCATAAAGATTGGCGACGGCATCGGCTGTGGTCAGTGACAGGGTGTAAATCATGCCGACATCCATGCCGACAGCCCCGAAGACATTGAGCTTGCTGAGTAGCTCGAACGCGCTGCCGTCGACCCACTTCAGTTGGTGATACATGTTCTTGCGTAGTTCACGGCGCATCACGTCCATTAGCTCGCCAATGGCCTCGTAGCCCACGGCAAAGGCAAAGCTGCCGCTGGCGCCTGGGCCGGCGATCAGCGAAGCCTTGAGACGCAGAATGAAGCGACCCTTGTCGAGCGACAGGGAGACCTCGCTATCCACTCCCAGGCCGATGGCGGCGGATATTTCCGCTGTGAGGTGGGCCAAGTTGAGCCACTTCTCTTCAGTGTTCTTGGTTTGGCCCGTGGGCAGTCGCGTGCTGACCAGGCCCTTGGGAGGGAGCCAGTTGAGTTGCCCGGTTACCTCGATGCCGGCCTGCACCCCGGCAAAGAGTTTGAAGCTGGCGCTGGCGGCATCTTCGAGTTGCACGGGGGCTGAGGTCGCCTGCCCTAGATCTTCGGTGCGAGCTGTGCTGGCCGTGTTCGCCGTGCGGGAGGCCGGCTCAATAGGGTCGAGGCTGGAACCGTAGCGGAGCCGGCTTGGTGACAAATCCAGGTTGGCAGCCAGCTGTAGGGAGGCCCCGGCGAAGCCCCAGGCGCGGGCGTTGAAGCAGGCTGAGAACCTGCCCAAGTCGAGAGTGGCGACCTTCTTTTGGTAGTCGATGTACTTGGCCTGCACCGGCTGGGCTTCCTTGGCCTTGGGTAGTTCGATGTTGAAGAGTTCGACCTCGCCACGAGCCAAATCGATATCCAGTGTGGTTTCGAAGCTGGCGGTCGCATCGCGCAGCGTGGGGCCCGAGGCTTCAGTGCTGGTCTGGATACGCTCCGGCGGTGCCGAGAGAAAACGCACAAGCTGTGCCTGGGGGGTGCGGTCGAGCAGCCTAATGCTGCGTCTGACGCTATCGAGAAATACCACTTCGCACAGGCGATCGCCCCACTGCTTGCGGGTGGCCGCATTCTTGAGTGAATCGACCTGCCAGCCCAGCTTGGTCAGATATTCGTAGAAACGCTCGACTTCGAACCAGCCGTTGTTGTCGAACCAGTCGCCCTGATCTTTGATCTCGAACGCGCCCATGCCCTTCAGCCAGTCGCTGAAGGCACTACGCGAGCCTGGCTGGGCGCTGCTATTTCCAGCGAAGCTGGCGGACTTCTTGATATTGGGCTTGGTCAGTCCGTTGAGCACCATCATGCTGGTGTGACCAAGCGGCTTGGGGCTGTCCGGCCAGCTGACTTCGTGTAGCGGAAAGTCGCTCTTGACCAACCGCTCGACGGGGCGGGGCTTGAACTGTTCGGGGTTCCAGAGCAAGTGCCTGCGCGGCTTGCTGCTGGCCACGGCCTGCTGAGCCTCGGCATAGAGCTGCTGGAGCGCCATCTGCTCGGCATCCCAGGCCTCTCGTTCGGCTGCGAGCAGGCCGGCTGGGGGCAGCATGTTCTGGCCAGTGCTCTTGACCCAGCCCGCGTACTTTTCGCGCATCTCGTCTTCGACGGTTTGCTGTCTGGCGAGGTGCTCCTGGTATTGCTTGAAGCGCTGGACGCCGCTGCCGGCTCCGCCGGAGGCCATGATCAGGGCGAACTCGGGGACGGCCAGGCCATAGTCGGCGACTTTGATGATGGCGTCGATATAGGTCTTGTAGGCCGTTAGGGCCGTCAGTTGAGTGAAGACTTCCTGGTACTTGAGGCTAGGGCCGTAGTGCTGAGTGAACTCCTGTATTTCCCTGTAGCGCTGCTGCTGCTGCTCCAGCAGCTTGGCCAGTTCGTCCTGCTCATAGGTGGGCAGCTCCCCGTACTTGAGTACCTCATCGCGAGTCTTCAGGTAATGATCGACACGCTTCTTGGCTTCCAGCGCTTCGGGGGTAAAAAGGGCTCCGTCCTGATAGGTGTAGTTTTGCTCCTTTGCTTTCTTGACTGCGATATCCCGGAGCTTTTCCCATTCGCGCTGCAGAACCCGTAGTTTGTGGCGCCTAGCCATTCCATCCGGAATTCTCTTTATATCCTCATCGGCCCGGCGTGAGGCCTCCGCGCGGTCGTTGGTGGGTTCCGTGGGGCGTGGTTCGATACCGAGTGCGCGATCCTGGAGCTGTATAGCCAGGTTCAGATCCTCGATATCGGGATGCTCGCGCTCGAAGAACTGCATTCGCTCCTTTTCCTGGCCTTCAAGGAAAGAGCTCAGGTTGGGCTCCATGAAATAGTCCAACAATCCGCAGGCATCCAGGCCTTTCTTGCGCTCCTCTTTACTCTTGCTGGGCGCTACCTGCTGTTCGAGGATGTGCGCCGACTCGCTGAGTGCATCATCGGCCTCCTTGGGCAGGAGCCAGAAGGATTGTTCCTGGGTGGCGTAGATGATGTTGGCAAAGCGAGGCTTGCAGGGGTGTGAGGCTTTTTCAAAGAGGGTGTTCAGAACCTCCTTGGCGTGCTGCAGAGGTGGCAGTCGTAGCACGGCGGGCTCTGTGGCCGGGGTGTCCGCCTGGGCAGGGGCTGGAGATGAAGCCGACGTAGGCGCAGGGGATGTCCGGGCTGTCACGCTGAGGTTCCAGCCGACTTCGATATGGTCTGCGTTGACGATGAAGCTGTTGAGCTCCAGAAGCTCGGCAACTGTGCTGCCGTGCTGGGTGGCGATCTTGGTCAGTGTGTCGCCGCTGCGGACGACATAGTTGATGAGTTCCATGGTGCATCCATTCAGCTGGATTAAGAGGCGCCCAATCCCTGCAGACGCTCTGTCTTGATGAAGGCTTTCGTCGAGGCCTGCAGAATGGCCATGACGGCCGGTTGCGAGTCGAGGGCCGGCCCACGCGATAGCTGGGCCAGACGCAGCAGGTGGCGCTCATCGGTAATGCCGTGTTCGGTGAGCGCGTCAAGATTACCGATCAATGTGGGCAGCGCTGCCTGGCCTGGGGAGTGGAATGCTTGATGCTCCTGGTCGATCCAGTACAGCCAGCGGAGAGTGCGGTAGGTTTTCTCGGTGTTGTTGGCCAGTGCCAGAGGTCCGGTTGTGATTGCCGAGGCACTGTCGACGGGGGGCTGCCAATCCAGCCAGCCACTCTGGCTTTTCTGCAGGTTGACAAGGGCGGGGCTGGCAACTCCTGACCAGGGGCCGAAGAGGTCTCTTTGACCCTGAATGGTCATCGCCATTGCTGCCCATAGGGCCGGCTGGTAATAGGTGGCCAGGCTCTGCCCGCCTGACCCGTCATTGATCTTTAGTAGGCGCCGCGCATGGGTCAGTGCCAGTTGGTGGCTTTGGGCTCTGATGGCTATGCCGGCCTGGCGTTCCTGGCATAGACGCGCACAGAGTTGGGTCAGCTCGTGGCTTCCTTGCACGCTGACCCAGATCGGTCCACTTTCTGCCAGGTGCTCAAACTCTGTGGCGTATAGCAGGTATTCCACCTCGAAGGCGTGGCCACAGTTATAGAGCTGGGTTAGGGCTTCCGGCTGTCGTGTTTGATCGATAATGAAATAGAGCCCATTGCCATCCGTTCGGAGATTTTGGCGGGCTAAGGCTAAGAACTCGTTCAAGCCTTCATGCATGGGCAATCTCCTCGGCTGCAGGCGCCATTGCTCTGCTTGCCACACAGGGGGCTTAAACCGGGTACCAACCTGTTCAAGGGCGCCGCAGTTAACAGGGCGCCAGCCTTGTCGCTGTCCGCCTTTAGCGCCTTACCCGGCAGGATGGGCGTCGCGCCCGTGCCACTGCCAGGCCCGCCTCCCGAGTTGATCTTGATCTGCGGGCCGACCAGGGTGACGCCGCTGGCGTCCAGCTTGATGAAGCTGCCGGCGGCCTTGAAGGTGAGTTCGGCGCCGGCTTCGAGGACGACCTTGAGGCCGCTGGAGAGGTGGATCTCGTTACCCGCCTCGACGAACTGCCCGGTGCCCAGCTTCACATGCTGATTGGTCGCCACGGTCAGGTGGTCGTTGGCGCGGACCTCGGTCTTGCGGTCCTTGTGCGTGGTGCGGTGTTCCTCGGCTTTGAGCTCGGTGTAGCTGTTGGCCTCGACGGTGTCGTGGCGCTCGTGGCCGATGCGGATCTTCTGGTCGTGCTCGACGTTCTCGTCCCAGTCCTTCTGGGCGTGGATGTAGATCTGCTCCTGGCCCTTGCGGTCCTCGATGCGCAGTTCGTTGTAGCCACCGCCGCCCGGACTGCTCAGGGTCTTGAAGACGGTCCGGGTCTTGTTCGCCGGCAGGTCGTAGGGGACCACATGTTCCTTGTGGTACAGACAGCCGGTGACCAGCGGCTGGTCGGGGTCGCCTTCCAGGAAGGTGACCAGCACTTCCATGCCGATGCGCGGGATGGCGATACCGCCGTAGCGGTCGCCGGCCCAGCTGGAGCTCACCCTTAGCCAGCAGCTGGTGCTGTCGTCGGCCTGGCCTTCGCGGTCCCAGTGGAACTGCACTTTCACTCGGCCGTACTGGTCGCAGTGGATTTCTTCGCCCTTGGGCCCGGTGACCACGGCGCTCTGGCTGCCGAGGATGCGTGGCTTGGGGTGATTCAGCGGCGGGCGCCAGGGCTGGTCCCAGGGGGTGGCGCTGAAGCGGTTGCGGTAGCCCTGATCGAACTCCTCGCGGGTTGCCCCCTCTCCCTGGCCCTCTCCCCGCAGGGGAGAGGGGAGACTGGCGCCGAAGTTGGTGATGGACTCTTCCAGCACCTGGGGCTGCTTGCCCTCGTGGTGGATCTCGTTGAGCAGCCACAGCTGGTTCCAGTCCGCGCGCGGGTGGGCGCAGAGGTCGAGGCAATGGCCGGTTCTCAGCAGCGGCTGGTCGCTCTCGCCCTCGGCCAGCTGCTGGTCGGCGCGGTGGCGCTCCAGCGCACGTTGGGCCAGGTGCTTGCCGCGGCTGCGCTCGGTGAAGCGGCCGGGGTAGTCGTAGTCTTCCAGGTCCGGCTTGGCCTCGCCCTTGTGCGCGGCTTCGAGCTGCAGGCGCGGCTTCTCGAAGTCGTAGTCGCGGCGGGTCACCCGGCTGGTGCGGGTGGCCAGGCGCAGAGTGAAGCGCTTGATCACCGGGTCGTCCGCCACCAGGCCTCTGTCCTGCTGGTAGGCGGTGGCCGGCAGCTTGGGAAAACCGGTCTGGTCATCGCCAAACACCAGCACATGGCCATCCGGGCCGTGCTGGAAGTGATAGTGGATGCCTTCTTCCTCGCACAGGCGCTGGATGAAGTGCAGGTCGCTCTCGTCGTACTGCACGCAGTAGTCGCGCGCCGGATAGGTGGCGCCGAGCTGGAAGCGCTGGCCGCTGCCTTCGAGGATGCCGTGCTCGCTCAGCACCTGGGCGACGATCTGCGGCACCGTCAGGTGCTGGAAGATGCGCTGGTTGATGCGGTGGCCGAGCCAGGCCAGCTGCGGGCGCAGGGTCAGGTGGTAGCGGGTCAGGCGCTGGCCGGAATCACCCTGGGCGCAGGCGTGCACCTGGGCATGGATGCCGCTGCCGTCGGCATTCAGGGCGAGGAAGGCCGGCTGGCCGAGCAGGGCTTCGAGGTCCAGGTCCGGGCGCTGGCTGACCAGGGTGACCTCGAACACGAAGGGCTGGCTGAGCGCCTCGTGTCCGGTGAATTCGAGCACCTGCAGGTCGTGCGGGGCGCCGGGCAGGTGCAGGCTGAAATGCGTCTGGTTGGCGGGGGCGAACATCCGTTGTTCCTTCTGCCGAAAGGGCATCGGCCAGGAGTGCTGGCCGATGGGGTGGCTCGCGTACCTGCGAGCCGGGGCATTGTCCGGGATGCGCCACGGCGCTGCCGTGACGCGGGGGGCAAAAAATGCCCCTCTCCCCAGCCCTCTCCCCTAAATGGGAGAGGGAGCTCAGGCCGCAGCCCGAGCGTGGCTCGCCTTAGGCCGAGATCGGCGAACGCCAGTCGTCGGAGCCGGAGGTGCCGGACACTTCGTGGGTCCAGATGATCTTGCGGTAGGTGAAGTAGACGTCTTCCAGGTGAGTGAAGTGGGCCATGTTCGGGTCCTGGCAGTTGGGCATGCGCGACTGCACGTCGACGATCACGGCGTCTTCCAGTTCGATGGTGAAGTAGTGCTCCTGGGTACCGGTGGAGGAGGTGCGGTACCACTCCAGGCGGCACTTGGACAGGCGCTCGCCGGAGGTCAGCGAGTTGAAGATCAGCGGCGAGGCCTTGTCGAACACCTTGGTGATCATCAGCGGCTTGTGCACGCGCTGGCCGGTCGGCTGGCCGGACTGCGGGTCGCGCGGGATGATCACCTGGTGGCTGAACGCCTGCACCAGGATCTGGTCCTCGTGGCCTTCCTGGAAGATGTTGCCGACCGAGTCCTCGGTGAAGGTGCCGGCGGTGATCAGGCCTTGCTTGGTGCCTTCGAGGGACAGGTACGCGGGTGTTGGCATGGTGCTCTCCTTTGCATTGAGACGAGGACCGGGAATGGTCCGGGCGGCTGACTCAGTACAAGGGCCGTGCCAGGGCCGCGCAGCTCAGCAACGGCGCGGGTTCTGGGCGTATTGCCCGAGGCCTGTTTGCCCGTCTGTGCGCTGGGTCACCAAAGCCTGCGCAACAACTGGCGCAGGGCTGTGCAGGGGCTTGCGCAGAGGGGCGAAGGCCCGTGGAGTGGGGGCTTTGGGCGGGGGGAAGGAAGAAGGTGTGCAAGGAGTTGCGCAATGTCGGACGGAGAGGTGGCAGGCTCCCGGATTGCATCCGGGCGACAGGAGCCTTCCCTCTCCCCGGCCCTCTCCCATAAATGGGAGAGGGGGCGTAGGGCTGGTGCTGCCGGGGTCTAGTCTTCCCACTCGCGCCCGGCCAGCTCCAGCAGGGTGTTGGCCTGCTCCGGGCCGTTGCGGCCGGCGGGGTAAGGGCGCGGGTCCTGGTAGTTGTCCTGCCAGCCCTTGAGGATGGGGTCGATCCAGGCCCAGGCTGCCTCGACTTCGTCGCGGCGCATAAACAGCGTCGAATCGCCTTCGATCACGTCCAGCAGCAGGCGCTCGTAGGCATCCCAGCGGCGTTTCTGCGGGAACACCTGGGCCAGGTTCAGGTCCAGCTCGATGGGCGTCAGCTGCATGCCTTTGCCCGGGCTCTTGCCCATCAGCTGCAGGGTGATGCGTTCCTCCGGCTGCAGGCTGATGACCAGGCGGTTGGCCTGGCTGCCTTCGAACAGGCGGTGTGGTACCGGCTTGAACTGGATGACGATCTCCGAGCACTTTTTCGCCATGCGCTTGCCGGTGCGCAGGTAGAAGGGCACGCCGGCCCAGCGCCAGTTGTCGATCTCGGCCTGAATGGCGACGAAGGTTTCGGTATCGCTGTCGTTGTCGACATGTTTCTCGAAGTAGTACGCCGGCACTTCCTGCCCGCCGATCTTCCCGGCGACGTACTGGCCGCGCACCGTCTTGTCGTGCACGTCGAGGCCGGCGATGGGTTTGAGCGCTTCGAGGATCTTCACCTTTTCATTGCGCACCGACTCGGCGTCGAAGCGCACCGGCGCTTCCATGGCCACCAGGCAGAGCAGTTGCAGCAGGTGGTTCTGCACCATGTCGCGCATGGCGCCGGCCTTGTCGTAGTAGGCGCCGCGATTTTCCACGCCGAGCGTCTCGTTGACGCTGATCTGCACGTGGTCGATGTGCCCGGCACGCCAGATCGGCTCGAACAGGGCATTGGCGAAGCGCAGTGCCATCAGGTTCTGCACCGTCTCCTTGCCCAGGTAGTGGTCGATGCGGAATACCTGCGGCTCGCTGAACACCGCGCCGATGGCGGCATTGATCTCGCGGGCCGACTCCAGCGAGCGGCCGATCGGCTTCTCCAGCACGATACGCGTATCGCTGCCGGCCAACCCGGCGATGGCCAGGTGCTCGGCGATGGCTTCGAACAGGTCCGGCGCGGTGGCCAGGTAGTAGATGCGCCCGCGGTTGCAGGCATGGGCGCCGAGGAACCGGGCCAGGCGGCCGAATTCGGCGCTCTGCGACAGGTCCATGGCCAGGTAGTCCAGGCGCGCGGCAAAGCTGGCCCAGGTGTCGTTGTCGAAGTCGCTGCGCGCTACCTGGGCGCGGCAGCGGCGTTCGGCCAGGGCCTGGTACTCGGCGCGGTTCAGCACATTGCGGGCGGCGGCGAGGATGCGCATGTCGGCCGGCAGGCGGCCGTCGCGATGCAGGTGGTAGAGCGCCGGCAGCAGCTTGTGCAGGGCCAGGTCACCGGTGCCGCCGAATACCAGCATGTCACAAGGGCTATTCAACGGTAGGCCTCCGGCCGGGTTTGCCTGTGCGGTTCGGGCGCTCATGTAGTATAACTACAAGCACGCTACAGCCGATCATAACAGGCTGGGCGAAACCGCCGCGAGCCGGCGCCTTGGTCATCGAGACGACAACAGAGCCCTGCCCGTGAATCTTCTGCAGCACATCGCCCAGTCCCGTCACCTGCTCCGCAAGTCCGAACTGAAGGTCGCCGATCACGTCCTGCAGGACCCGTCCGAGGTGATGCACAGTTCCATGGCCGACCTGGCCCAGGAAGTCGGCATCAGCGAGCCGACCATCGTGCGCTTCTGCCGTGCCATCGGCTGCAGCGGTTTCCAGGATCTCAAGCTGAAGCTGGCGCAGAGCCTGGCGGCCGGCGCCAGCTTCGGCCAGTTCGCCATCCACGAGGACGACTCGGTGGCGGACTTCAGCCTGAAGATCTTCGACACCACCCTGCACACCCTGATGGAGGTGCGCGAGCGCCTCGACCCGCAGGCCCTGCAGCGCGCCATCAATGCTATCGCCCATGCCCAGCGCATCGAGTTCTACGGCTTCGGCGCCTCCGGTGCGGTGGCCGCCGACGCCCAGCACAAGTTCTTCCGCCTGCTGCTGACCGCCGCCGCCTACTCCGACCCGCACATGCAGGCGATGAGCGCGGTGACCCTCAAGCCGACCGACGTGGCCATCTGCATCTCCCAGTCCGGCCGTTCCAAGGACCTGCTGATCACCGCCAACCTGGTGCGCGAGTCCGGCGCCACCCTGATTACCCTGTGTCCGAGCCAGACTCCGCT
>RRZT010760428.1_pt1 | contig 14621 bp, 12 predicted proteins | sample 2165551 | NCBI WGS metagenome assembly RRZT01 (sample SAMN10456910, study PRJNA506462) | wastewater metagenome | biome: wastewater; feature: sludge; material: wastewater sludge; isolation source: wastewater sludge with Escherichia coli K12::gfp cells carrying plasmid... | place: USA: Moscow, Idaho... | reverse complement strand
TCTGCGGTTCGCCGTGCCCGGCCGAGGCGCACGAGATGAACGGCGGCATGAACCAGATCGGCGCCTTCTGCGAGTTCTACAAGGAACAGGTGAACTACGCCCTGCGCCTGATCGCTGACGGCAAAGCCAACGACTACCTCTGGGACGGCTGGGACGAAGGCACCGAGACGACCTTCATGCTCTGAGTCCTCGCACCGCAGCAAAAAAGCGCGCCTCAGGGCGCGCTTTTTCTTTTAGAAGCCGAAGGCTTCGGCCGCGCCAAGGAGGGTGGCGATGCCGAGCACGGCGAAGATCGCCGCCGCGATGCGGTGTACGAGGCGCACCGGCAGGCGGCCGGCAAGCTTGTCGCCAAGCAGCACCGCCGGAGTGTTGGCGATCATCATCCCCAGCGTGGTGCCGGCGACGACGGCGAAGAAGGCCTGATACTGAGCCGCCAGAGCGACGGTCGCGACCTGCGTCTTGTCGCCCATCTCGGCGATGAAGAAGGCGACGAGCGTGGTGCCGAACACCCCGAAGCGGGCGAACTTGGCCTCGCTCTCGTCGAACTTGTCGGGGATCAACGTCCATGCGGCCATGCCCAGGAAGGACAGGCCAAGCACCCAGCGCAGGGTTTCGGGCGCGACCTGCGAGGTGATCCAGGTGCCGAGGGCGCCGGCAAAGGCGTGGTTGGCGATCGTCGCGGCGAGGATGCCGGCGTTGATCGGCCAGGGCTTGCGGAATTTGGCGGCGAGGATGAAGGCGAGCAGCTGCGTCTTGTCGCCGATTTCGGCGAGGGCGACGATGCCCGTGGAGATCAGGAAGGCTTCCATACAGGTCTCTTGGCCGGAGATGAAGGACGATTGACCACGTCATCTCTCCGGCCAAACAGGAGGTGGCATGGTCAAAGGTCTGGCCAAGTTCGGGAACCGCGGACGCCATGGCTGGAAGGCCAAGTCTGTTGACGTCCGCCCCTTTCAGGAAGGGCGGCTACTCCCCAGTGACGGGCGCGATTTTACGCGAGAACGCGACGGGCGCCAATGTCCATTTCCATCGTATGGCTATTGGCGCCTCTCCTGCGCGCCGACCTAGCCTGGGCGCGCCAGCGAGAGCGGGGACGCACCCGCGGCGACGCGGCGGATGTTGAGCCAGGCGAACTCGCAGCGCCGCGCCCAGCCTTCGAAGGCGTGGCCGGCGGTGTGCGGGGTGAGCAGCACGTTGTCCAGGGCCAGCAACGGGTGATCGCGGCGGATCGGTTCCTGCGGAAAGACGTCGAGGCCGGCGCCGGCGATTTTCCGCTGTTGCAAAGCGTCGATCAGCGCCGCCTCGTCGACCAGCTCGGCGCGGCTGGTGTTGATCAGCACCGTGCCGGGCTTCATCGCCGCGAACTGGGGCGCACCGAGGAGGCCGCGGGTGCCCGGGGTGAGCGGGGCGTGCAGGCTGATCACGTCGGCGCGGGCGACGAGTTCGTCGAGTTCGACGCGGCGCGCGCCGAGCGCCTCTTCGAGTTCCGGCACCTCGTTCGGATCGAGGTAGAGGATCTCGGTCTCGAAGGCGTGCAGGCGGCGGGCGACCTTGCGTCCGATGTTGCCGGCGCCGACGATGCCGACCGTTTTGCCCGCGAGTTCGAAGGTGTTGAAGCCATCGACGGGCTGCCGCCAGTCGCCGCGGCGCACGGCGGCGTCGCAAGCGACGAGGCGCTTGTAGAGGGCGAGCAGCAGGGCGATGGCGTGTTCGGCGACCGCCCAGGCGTTGGCGCCGCCGTTGGTGGCGACGGGAATTGCGCACTGCTGCGCGGTGGCCAGATCGACCTTGTCGTAGCCGGCGGCGAGCAGTTGGATGAGTTTGAGGTGTTGGGCCTGGCGGATGACTTCGCCTGTCAGGGTGGCGGGGTGGAGGACCAGGTAATCGGCGTCGGCGAGGGCGGCGAGGACGGTTTCGGGCGGACTGCCGTAGGGCAGGACTTTGACGGAGAAATCGACCGGAGCGAGGCGGGTGAAGGTTTCGGCCACCTGCGGCCCCTGGCCGTTGATGAACAGCACTTTGGACATGCGGAATCCTTGTGGCAGGGCGGTCAGCGGGTCGTGATGACGAGGGCGATGTATTCGAGGTCACCGTCGCCGATGTTCTCGATGCCGTGGTATTCGCCGTCGTCGGTGAACACCACGTCGCCCGCGCCGACCTCAGCGATCGCGCCGTTGTCATTGACGCGGCCACGTCCGGCAAGGATGTAGAAGGCCTCGAAGCTGCCGACGTGCTGGTGCAGCGGGGCGCAGGCGCCCGGGCGCAGGGCGATGCGGGCGAAGACCTTGGCTTCGCCGTGCATCTGTTCTTCTTCGAGCAGCTTGGTCGAGGTGCCGAGGCGCTCGCCGTTGCGGTGTTCAACGCGCTGCTGGGCGGCGGGAATGATCATGGCAGTAACTCCAGTGTCGGGGAAAGGCGGGCCCCCGGCCCCGAGAGGCCGGGGCACGGTTCAGACGGCCTGGATTCAGATGGCCGGAACACGCACCCAACCTTCCATCAGGCGGCGCGCGGAGCGGCTCATCATGGCTTTGCTGACCACCCACTGCCCGTCGATCTCTTGCGCTTCGGCGCCGACCGCGAGCGTGCCCGAGGGGTGGCCGAAGCGTACCCAGCCATCGTCGCTCGGGCGGGCGACTTGCGCGGGCAGGGTGCCGGGAATGGCCGCTGCGGTGGCGATGGCCACTGCGCCGGTTCCGGTCATCGCGTGGTGCAGCGGGCCCATCGAGAAGATGCGCGCCAGGAGGTTGATGTCCGCGCCGCGCACGGCCTTGCCGTCCGACGCGGTGTAGTCCGCCGGAGCGGCGACGAAGGCAAGCTTCGGGGTGTGCGAGCCGGGCGTGGCGGCAATGCCCATGGCCTGGGCGCCGGCCATGCGCACGGCTTCGGCGCGGGCGAGGCGTTCCGGGTTCGAATTGATCTCGGCCTGCAGTTCGGTGCCGGTGAAGCCGAGGCTCGTCGCAGCAACGAAGACCGTCGGCAGGCCGGTGTTGATCAGCGTGGCCTCGACCTTGCCGACGCCCGGCACATCGAGCGTGTCGCGGACGTGGCCGGTGGGGAACATCGCGCCACCGTCGCCTTCATCGGCGGCAGGGTCGAGGAATTCGAGCTTGATCTCGGCGGCCGGGAAGGTCACCCCGTCGAGCTCGAAATCGCCTTCCTCGAGGACTTCGCCGTCCTTCATCCGCACGTGGCTGACGATGACCTTGCCGATGTTGGCCTGCCAGATGCGCACCGTGGTCCAGCCGCAGCCTTCGATCGGGGCGGCGACGAGGCCGGCGCTGATGGCGAAGGGGCCGACTGCAGCGGAGAGGTTGCCGCAGTTGCCGCTCCAGTCGATGTCGGCGCGCGACACCGAGAGCGCGCCGAAGAGGTAGTCGACGTCGCAGTCCGGACGTTGCGACTTGTTGATGATCACCACCTTGCTGGTGCTCGAGGTGGCGCCGCCCATGCCGTCGATGTGCTTGCCGTAGGGGTCGGGGCTGCCGATCACGCGCAGCAGGAGGCGGTCGCGTGCGGCCGGGTCGGCGGGCAGGTCGTCGCGCAGGAAGAAGACGCCCTTGCTGGTGCCGCCGCGCATATAGACGGCCGGGATGCGGAGTTGGGTCATGGCGAGTCCTTTCGGGTTAGCGTTGGCCGAGCAGTTCGGCGGCGATGTGCGGCAGAAGGCCGCCGGCGGCGAACATCGCGCGCTCGTCGTCGGTGTCGATGCGGCAGCGCACGGGCACGCGGGTCACTTCGCCATTTTGACGCGTGATCGCCAGGGTGATCTCGCTGCCCGGGACCGGCGCGCCGTCGAAGTTCTCCAGCGCATAGACTTCCGAGCCGTCGAGGGCGAGCGTCAGGCGCGTCGTCCCGGGCAGGAATTCGAGCGGCAAGACGCCCATCCCGACCAGATTGGTACGGTGGATGCGCTCGAAGCTCTCGCAGACCACGGCGCGCACGCCGAGCAGGCGCACGCCCTTGGCCGCCCAGTCGCGCGAGGAGCCGCAGCCGTAATTTTTGCCGGCGATGACGACCAGCTCCTGGCCGCGCGCGAGGTACTGTTCGGCCGCGTCGTAGAGCGGCAGGACGGTGCCTTCGGGTTCGAGGCGCGCCCACGAACCTTCGCGTTCGGGCGTCATCTCGTTCCTCAGACGGTTGTTGGCGAAGGTGGCGCGCACGATGACGCGGTGGTCGCCGCGGCGCGTGCCGTAGGAATTGAAATCCTCGGGCGGTACGCCGTGCGCGATCAGGTATTGCCCCGAGGCGCTCTCGGGCAGGATGGCGCCCGAGGGCGAGAGGTCGTCGGTGGTGATGTTGTCGCCGAGGATGGCCAGTGCGCGCATGTTTTTGGCCTGCGGCAGGGTGTTGAGTTCAGGCTGCCAGTACGGCGGGCGGTGGATGTAGGTGCTCTCGGCCGGCCAGGGGAAGCGCGCTGGAACGGGCTCGCAGCCCGCGTCCGTAGTGCCGAAGAGGTCGGCGTAGGCGGCGGTGAAGTGGGTGCCGTCCACGTGTGCGGCGAGCAGCGCGTCGATCTCGGCGTCGCTCGGCCACAGGTCGGCGAGAAACACCGGCTGGCCGGCGCGGTCGGTGCCGAGCGCCTCGTGTTCGACGTCGATGCGGATGCTGCCGGCCAGCGCGTAGGCGACGACCAGCGCCGGCGAAGCGATGAAGGCTTCCTTGACGCGGGGGTGGATGCGGCCGTTGAAGTTGCGGTTGCCGGAAAGAACGGCGGCTACCGGCAGCTTGCGCTGCACGACCTCGGCGTCGATTTCCGGCGCCAGGGGGCCGGACATGCCGTTGCACGAGGTGCAGGCGAAGCCGACGAGGCCGAAACCGAGCGCGGCGAGCGGTTCGAGCAGGCCGGCGGCTTCGAGGTAGCCGGCGACAGCGCGCGAACCGGGGGCAAACGAGGTCTTGACCCAGGGCTTGGGCGCCAAGCCGCGCGCCAGGGCCTTGCGCGCCAGCAGCGCGGCGGCGATCACGTTGCGCGGATTGGAGGTGTTGGTGCAGCTGGTGATCGCGGCGATGACCACCGCGCCTTCGGGCAGCGGGCCGCCGGCGCGCGGCTCGTCGCGCTCGCCCGGCGCACGGGCGATGCGCGCGTCCATGAGGCGCTCGAGCGGGATGCGCTGGTGCGGGTTGGCCGGGCCGGCGATGGCGCGGCCGACGGTCGACAGGTCGAAGGCCAGCTGCCGGGCGTATTCGGCGCTGGCGAGGTCGTCGGCCCACAGACCCTGGGCGCGGGCATAGGCTTCGACGCGGGCGACCAACTCGGGGCCGCGGCCGGTGAGGCGCAGGTAGGCGAGGGTCTGTTCGTCGATCGGGAAGAGCGCGGCGGTGGCGCCGAATTCGGGCGCCATGTTGGCGATCGTCGCCCGGTCGGCGAGCGTCAGCGCGCGGGCGCCGGGGCCGCGGAATTCGAGGATGGCGCCGACGACGCCCTGGCCGCGCAGGCCACGGAAGAATTCGGTCAGCGCCAGGACGAGGTCGGTGGCCTGCACGCCGGGCTGGCGTGTGCCCGTGAGTTCGACGCCGACGATCTGCGGCAGGCGCATCCAGATCGGCCGCCCGAGCATCACCGATTCGGCCTCGATGCCGCCGACGCCCCAGCCGAGCACGCCGAGGGCGTTGATCATCGTGGTGTGGCTGTCGGTGCCGACCAGGGTGTCAGCGAAGGCGACGCCGTTTTCGGCGTGGACGACCGGCGAGAATTTTTCGAGGTTGATCTGGTGCAGGATGCCGTTGCCCGGCATCACCACGTTCACGTTGTCGAAGGCGCGCTGCGCCCAGGCCATGAAGGCGAAGCGCTCGGCGTTGCGCCGCGCTTCCTGGGCCATGTTCTGGGCCAGCGCGTCGGCGCAGTGGCCGCCGACGTCGACGGTCAGCGAATGGTCGACGACCATCTGCGTCGGCACCGCCGGGTTCACCTGGCTGGGATCACCCCCGGCTTCGGCGATGGCGTCGCGCAGGCCGGCGAGGTCGACGAGCGCCGGCGTGCCGAGCAGGTCTTGCAGCACGACACGCGCCGGATAGAAGGGAATGTCGCGGTCGGCGCGGCCCTCGACGATCTGCGCCAGGGCGGGCGCGAGTTCTTCCGCCGGTGCGCGGCGCAGGATGTTTTCGGCCAGCACGCGCTGGGTGTAGGAAAGCTTGGCGTAGGTGCCCGGGGCGCGAGCGTCGACGTGGGTGCGGACGTCGACGTAGCTCGGCGCCGGGGCGGCATGGCCGGGAAGCGGTGCCAGGGAAGCAAGGGAGGCAAGGGAAGTAGCAGTCATGGCGGTGATGGATTTGAGTGAAAGGCAAATCGCATTCTATAATCACCAAACGCAATGTCAACGGGTGGGGCTGAGGTTTCAGGTTGCCGAAAGAGGGGGCGCCCGGGTACGATGCAGCCATGACCGCATCTCGCCCCAACCCTCATCCCCCTGCCGCCGAGGCCGTCCTGACGCCCTTGCAGGCGCGCGTTGCGCGCGACATCGTGTCGCTGGTGCGGCGCGAGAACCGCAAAGCCGGCGACCACCTCGTCGAAAGCAATCTGGCCCGCGACATCGGCACCTCGCGCTCGCCGGTCAACGCCGCGCTGCGCTACCTCGCCACCGCCGGCGTGGTGACCCACGACCTCAATCGTGGCTACTTCCTCACTCGAGATGCGGCCGGGCTGGACGCCCTGGCGCAGGAATTCTCGGCCCAGCCCGACGACCCGTTGTACCTGCGCATCGCCGAGGACCGCTTGGCGAAAGCCCTGCCCGACGAGGTCGGCGAGATCGACCTGATGCGCCAGTACGAAGTCTCGCGCAGCACCCTGCGCAAGGTGCTGGCGCGCATCCAGAAGGAAGGCTGGATCGAGAAATCGATCGGCCACGGCTGGGTGTTTCAGCCGATGATCGACTCCAACGCAGCCTACGAGGAGAACTACCTCTTTCGTGCCCTGCTTGAGCCAGCGGCCTTGCAGAGCGAGCGTTTTCGCGTCGACCCCGAAGCGCTTGCGCGCTTGCGCCGCGAGCAGGAGAACATTGCCGCCGGCGGCTACGAATCGATGACCCCCATCGAACTTTTCGAGGCCAACAGCGGTTTTCACGAAGTCCTGGCCGGCTGGGCGGGCAACCGTTTCATCCTGCAGTCGCTGCGCCGCGCCAATCAGTTGCGCCGCCTGGTCGAGTACCGGCACGCGGCGAGCGGGCGCGAGGCGCGCCGGGTGCAGATCGTCGAGCACCTGGCGATTCTCGAGGCCATCGAGGCCGGTAACATGGCCAAGGCGGCGACCCTGATGCGCCAGCATCTGGAGGGCGCGCGCCAGGCCAAGGTGGTGGCGCGCAACGTTTTCGCCTGAGCGGGAAAAGCCGCCGTTAGCGGTTCTTCTGAAACGATTGTTTTATGTGGTAACATAAAACAATCGTTTGGAGGAGCCCGCCATGCCTGCCTGCAGCACCGCCCCGCATCCCCCTCTGCATTCCGTTCCGCTCGCCACGCTGCATCTGGGCGAGCACAACTACCGCATCGTCGATCTGCCGGCTGCCGCCGGGGCCGACTACGCCCGCCTGCCCTGGGTCTTGCGCCTGCTGCTCGAGAACGTGCTGCGCACCAGTGCCGACGCGCCGAGCACCGCAGCCGCCCGCTCCGCCCGCGCCGCGATCCTGGCCTGGCTGGAACACGGCAGCAGCACCGCCGAGATCGAGTTTTCTCCCGGCCGGGTGCTGATGCACGACACCACCTGCGGTCCGGCGCTGGCCGACATCGCCGCGATGCGCAGCGTGCTCGCCGAAGCCGGCGTCGATCCGCTGCGGCTCAACCCGGTGCTGCCCGTCGACGTGTCGACCGACCATTCGCTTCCGGTCGATTTTTACGCCGAGCCCGAGGCGATGGCGCGCAACATGGACGCCGAGCTGCGCCGCAACGCCGAACGCTACCGTTTCATGAAATGGGCGGCGACGACGCTGCGCGGGGTGCGCGTGCATCCGCCCGGCACCGGGATCATGCACACCCTCAACCTCGAACGCTTGGCGAGCGTGGTCGACGTGGAGCTGCGCGACGGCGCCGAGTGGCTGCGCCCCGACACCCTGCTCGGCACCGACAGCCACACGCCGATGATCAACGGCCTCGGTGTCCTCGCCTGGGGCGTGGGCGGGCTGGAGGCCGAGAGCGTGATGTTCGGGGTGCCGGTGATGTTGCGCCTGCCCGACGTCGTCGGCGTCCGCTTGAGCGGTGCGCTGCCCCCCGGCGTGCTGGCCACCGACCTCGCGCTCACCGTCACCGAGCGCCTGCGCCGGCTCGACCTCGCCGACAAGTTCGTCGAATTCTGCGGCCCGGGCGTGGCGACGCTGGACGTCGGCGCGCGTGCCTGCGTCGCCAACATGGCGCCCGAATACGGCGCCTCCAGCGGCTACTTCCCGATCGACGCGGCGACGCTGGACTACCTGCGCCAGACCGGGCGCGATGCCGAACACGTGGCGCGCGTCGAAGCCTATGCGCGACGCCAAGGTTTGTGGTTCGACCCCGAGGCCACGGCGACGCCGCGCTACACCACCCTGGTCGAGATCGATCTCGCCGACATCCGTCCGACGCTCGCCGGGCCGCGCCGGCCGCAGGACCGCATCGCGATCGGCGACGCCGCCGCCGCCCTGTGCGCCGCCAGCGGGCGTGCCGCCTTGCGTCCGGGCGATGGCCGCACACCGCCCGACGGCGCGGTGGCGATCGCCGCGATCACCAGCTGCACCAACACCTCTGACCTCCGCCTGCTGGTCGCCGCCGGGCTGCTGGCGCGCAAGGCTCGCGCCCTGGGGCTCAAGCCGCCGACCTGGGTGAAGACCTCGCTGGCCCCCGGCTCGCCGACCGCGCGCGGCGCGCTCGAGCGCTGCGGCCTGCTTGCCGACCTCGAAACCGTGGGCTTCGGCATCGTCGGCTACGGTTGCACCACCTGCATCGGCAATTCCGGCGCGCTGCCCGCGCCCATCGTCGCCGCGATGCGGGGGGAGGGTGGCCCCGGCATCGTCCCGGTCGTCGTCCTCTCCGGTAACCGCAATTTCCCGGGGCGCGTGCATCCCGAACTCGACGCCGGTTTCCTGGCCTCGCCGCCGCTGGTCATCGCCTACGCGCTGGCCGGCGATGTGAATCGCGACCTGACGCGCGACCCGGTTGCCCACACGCCGGACGGAACGCCGGTGCATCTGGCCGAGTTGTGGCCGACGGCGCCGGAGATCGACGCCGCGTTGGCGCAGGCCCGCGCGCCGGAGGCCTATGCGCCCGACTACACCGCCGCCGAGGCCAACCCCGCATGGCAGGCGCTGGTGGCGCCCGAGAGTGCGGTCTTCCCCTGGGACGCGGCTTCGACCTACATCCGCCGTCCGCCGTTCGTGCAGCGGGCGCAGCCGACCCGGCTCGGCCGCTACGCGGCGCGGGTGTTGCTGGCCCTGGGCGACGACGTGACCACCGACCACATCTCGCCGGTCGGGCAGATTCCGGCGAACAGCGAGGCCGGGCGCCACCTCGTCGCCGCCGGCGACGACCCTGGCGACCTGAACGTGTACGCGGCGCGGCGCGCCAACTGGGAAGTGATGCTGCGCGGGGCGTTCACCAATAAATCGGTGCGCAACCTGCTGGCACCTGAAGCGCTGCCGGGGAGCACCGTGCACGCGTCCAGCGGCGAAGTCCTGCCGCTGCCCGAGGCTGCGCGGCGCTATACGGCGGAGGGCGAATCGCTGGTCATCGTCGCCGGCGAACGCTACGGCATGGGCTCGTCGCGCGACTGGGCGGCCAAGGCCGTCGCCCTGCTCGAGGTGCGCGCGGTGCTCGCCGTCGGCTTCGAGCGCATCCACCGCGCCAACCTCGTCGGCATGGGCGTGCTGCCCATCTGCCTGCCGGCGGGAACGACGCCGCAGACGCTGGCCCTGCACGTCGAGGATCGCATTGAAATCGACGCTCCGGCGGAGGCGCTGGCCCCGCGTCAGGCGATCGGGATTCGTATCCTACGCCGCGACGGTCGGTGCGAAACCCTGCTCGGGCGCGCCGCCGTCGAAACCTCGCGCGAAGTCGCCCAGCTGCGCTCGGGCGGCCTCATCCCCTACATCCTGCAGCGGGTGGGCGATGACTGAGCGCTGAGCTTCGAACCTCCGGTGTTGATCACCGTTACGGCGCTTCGGCGCCGTTTTTTTTGGCGAGGGCGGCGGGTGCCTAGCGGTGGGTGACGATCATCAAGGCGCGCGCTTCACCCTTGCCGACGTTGCGGATGGCGTGCGGGCTGTCGGCCTGATAACGGGCGGTGGCGCCGGCCTTGAGCTTCTTCTTCTCGCCGCGCACTTCAAGCTCCAGGCTGCCTTGCAGCACCGTCAGGTGCTCGGTCGCGCCCGGGTCGTGCGGGTTGGAGGCGAGTTCGCCCTCGGGCGCCAGGGTCAGCTCGTACCACTCGAACTTGCCCGCCAGCTCCATCGGTCCGAGGATGCGCAGCGCGTAGCCGGCGTGGTCGCCGGGCAGGGTCGGCATTTCGTGCGCTTCGAGCACGCGGATGGCGTCGACCGGGCGCTTCTCGGCCGAGAGCAGTTCACCGATGCCGATGCCCAGCGCGTTGGCCAGGCGCCAGGCGACGGCGATGGTCGGGTTGGCCTTCTCGCGCTCGATCTGCGAGAGCATCGATTTGGAGACGCCAGCGGCACGCGAGAGGTCGTCGAGCGTGAGGCCGCGCGCGAGGCGCAGCTTTTGCAGGGTGGCACCGACTTCGGGCGGCGATTGTGGAACGCGGGAGGGGGGCATGAAAGGGCTTGCCTTGTTTAATGGCTGTGGTTAGTATCCGTTATATCGAACTACGGTTCTCTATAGCGAACGCCGTGCAATGGATTGAAACGCATCCTAGCAGACGGCGCCACCCACAGCCAGACGACAGGACAGACCATGCCCGACGCACGAATGCAGGATTCCTTCTACCAGGGCCTTCAGGCCAACCTCGACGCCTTGCGCGAACAAGGTCTGTTCAAGGGTGAGCGGATCATCGCCTCGCGCCAGGGCAGCCGCGTGACCTGCGACGACGGGCGCTCGCTGATCAACCTCTGCGCCAACAACTACCTCGGTCTTTCGGGCGAGGAGGCGCTGGTTCAGGCCGCCGAGGCGGCGACCGAGCGTTACGGCTACGGGTTGTCGTCGGTGCGCTTCATCTGCGGCACGCAGACGGTGCATAAGGAACTCGAGAAGGCCATCGCCGACTTCCTCGGCATGGAAGACGCGATCCTCTACGCCGCGGCCTTCGACGCCAACGGCGGCGTCTTCGAGCCGCTGTTCGACGAGAACGACGCGATCATCTCGGACGCGCTCAACCACGCCTCGATCATCGACGGCATCCGCCTGTGCAAGGCCGAGCGCTACCGCTACGCGCACAATGACATGGCCGACCTCGAAGCCCAGCTCAAGGCCGCGTCGGGCAAGCGGCACAAGATCATCGTCAGCGACGGCGTGTTCTCGATGGACGGCACCATCGCCCAGCTCGACAAGATCTGCGACCTTGCCGACCGTTACGGCGCGCTGGTGATGATCGACGAATGCCACGCCTCGGGCTTCATGGGCGCGACCGGGCGCGGCACGCACGAACATCACAAGGTCATGGGCCGCATCGACATCATCACCGGCACGCTGGGCAAGGCGCTCGGCGGCGCGATGGGCGGCTTTACCGCCGCGCGCAAGGAGGTGATCGAGATGCTGCGCCAGAAGTCGCGCCCCTACCTCTTCTCCAACAGCCTGGCGCCGACCATCGCCGGTGCTTCGCTGGCCGTGCTGCGCCGCCTCTCCGAATCGACCGAACTGCGCGACCGCCTGCACGCCAATACGGCCTACTTCCGCCAAGCGATTGAAGCGCTCGGCTTCACCATCAAGCCGGGGACGCACCCGGTGGTGCCGGTGATGCTCTTCGACGCCCCGCTGGCGCAGAACTTCGCCCGCCGGCTGTACGAACTCGGGGTGCTGGTCACCGGCTTCTTCTACCCCGTGGTGCCGATGGGCCAGGCGCGCGTGCGCGTGCAGATTTCCGCCGCCCACAGCCGCGAACAGCTCGACGCCGCCCTCGCCGCCTTCGCCCAGGCCGGGCGCGAATTCAAGCTCATTCCCGCCATTCCCGCCTGAGCGCGGGATTCGGAATCAAAGGACTTAAGGACAAAATCATGGAACGCATCCTCGTCATCGGCGCCAACGGCCAGATCGGCAGCGAACTCGTCGAAGCCCTGGCGCTCAAGTTCGGCGCCGACAACGTCGTCGCCGCCGACATCGCGCCCGCCAGCCTGGCCGGCGCCCGCCACTACGAAACGCTCGACGTGCTCGACGCCGCGCGCCTCGCTGAAGTCGTCGCCCGGCACGGCATCACCCAGGTCTATCAACTCGCCGCGCTGCTCTCGGTGACCGGCGAGCAGGCGCCGCTGCGCGCCTGGACGCTGAACATGAACGGCCTCTTGAACATCCTCGAGCTGGCGCGCGAGCGCAACGCCGCCGGCACGCCGCTGCGCATCTTCTGGCCCTCGTCGATCGCCGCCTTCGGGCCCAATACCCCGGCGCTGGCAACGCCGCAGCACACCACGATGGACCCGACGACGATCTACGGCATCAGCAAGCTCGCCGGCGAGCGCCTGTGCGAGTACTACTTCAACAAGTACGGCGTCGATACGCGCAGTATCCGCTACCCCGGCATCATCAGCTTCAAGTCGCCTCCCGGCGGCGGCACCACCGACTACGCCATCGCCATCTTCCACGCCGCCTGCCGCGGCGAGACGTACAGCTGCTACCTCGGCCCGGAGAGCACGCTGCCGATGATCTACATGCCCGACGCCATTCGCGCCACCATTGAACTGATGGATGCGCCGGTCGAGGCGCTCTCGGTGCGTTCCTCGTACAACGTTGCCGGCATCAGCTTCTCGCCGCGCGAACTGGCCGAGGCCATTCGCCGCCAGCGCCCGGACTTCCGCATCGAGTACCGCCCCGACCACCGCCAGGCCATCGCCGACAGCTGGCCGCGCAGCCTCGACGACGACACCGCGCGCCAAGACTGGCACTGGCAACCGCGCGTCGGGATCGACGCGCTGGTCAAGGACATGCTGCACGAGATCGGCCTGCAGGTCGAAGCCCGGCCGCAGGCGGCCTAGCGGCGGCCGCTCGCGCAGCACGAACACCGGACCGGCGGGGCGACCCGCCGGTTTTTTTATGCGTCTAAGGAAATGCCGGGGCGTTTCTTCGGGCGGGAAGCGGGTGTGCGGCGGCGCGTGCCTTGATCGAGATCAAATCTGGCCAAGATTATTCCTTTGTAATTCGCCAATACTTCCTCGCCGACTTCCATTTATGCAAAGATAATTCCGATTGCATGGATGTGGCGTCCGGGGACTTGCCGCGTGGAGTGCTTGCGCGGGCGAGGGCTACGGACACGTAGCGTTGCGCTTTCCTGGCGAAGGCGTTTCTTTTGGAGGAAGTGATGGCTTTGAGTATTCGATGCCGGCGTTGGGGGCTGATGGGCGCCGTGGTGGCGCTCGTCGCGGGCAGCGCCCTCGCCGCTGAAGTCGGCGTGAACGAACGCGAGATTCTGATCGGGCAGAGCATCACGCTGCTCGATGGCAAGCACGCCTATGGCACCGCGGTGGCGAAAGGCGTCCGGGTCTATCTCGACCGGGTCAACGCCGAGGGCGGGGTGTACGGGCGCAAGATCAACGTGCGGCGGCTGGACGACCAGGGCGACGCCGCGCAGGCCGAAGCCAACGCCAAAAAGCTGGTCGGCGACGGCGTGTTCGCCCTCTTTGGTTCGCTCGAGGGCGGCCCCTCGAACGCGGTGCTCAAGGTCGCGCACGAGGCCAAGGTGCCGTTCTTCGGCCCGATGGCCGGTTCGCCGACCTTCCGCCGCCCATTCCAGCCGTATGCCTTTCCCGTCCGCGCCGAGCACCGGGAGGAATTCCGCGCCTTGATGACCTGGGGCAAGACGACCGGGCTGAAGACGGTGGGCTTCATGCACCAGGACACCGCAGTGGGGCGCGCGCACCTCGAGAACGTGCGTCTGCTCGCCGACGAACTCGGAATGCAGCTCACCACGATTTTGCCGTTCAAGTCCGACATCGCCGATGCCGGCCTCGACGAGCTCGCTAAACTCGTTCTGGCAAAGCACCCGGACATGGTGTTCAACCACGGTTCGGCCGGGCCGTACGCCAAGCTGCTGACCAAGGCGCGGGCACTCGGCGTGAAGACCAACTTCATGGCGGTCAACGCCGGTTCGACGCAGTTGGCGGCGCAACTGGGTGAAGCGGCCCGGGGCATGGTCTTCGCGCAAGTGATGCCCAACCCGCTGGAGCGCAAACACGCCGACGTGCGCGAGTATCAGGAGGCGATGAAGCTCGCCGGCCTGGAAAGCGAGCTGAGCTACGGTTCTCTGGAAGGCTACCTGACGGCCAAAACCCTGGTCATGGCGCTGCGCGCCACGGGGCGCGACCTGTCGCGCACTGCCTTCATCCGGACGCTGGAAAGCCTGCGCGTCGAAGTGGCGGGGATGACCGTGCAATACCAGCCGGGCAACCACGCGGGCAGCACCTTCGTCGATCTGGCCATCGTCGGCCGTGACGGGCGTTTCGTGCACTGAGCGCTGCCGACGCCGCTGTCCAAAAACAACGCGCCCGGCGGCGTCGTGAGTGACGACG
>RRZT012479366.1_pt1 | contig 14622 bp, 13 predicted proteins | sample 2165551 | NCBI WGS metagenome assembly RRZT01 (sample SAMN10456910, study PRJNA506462) | wastewater metagenome | biome: wastewater; feature: sludge; material: wastewater sludge; isolation source: wastewater sludge with Escherichia coli K12::gfp cells carrying plasmid... | place: USA: Moscow, Idaho... | reverse complement strand
GCCGCCCCGGTGTGACCGTGGCCCCCCATCGCGATGCTCCGCGGCGACCCCTCGGCCCCGGGCAGCGTTCGTGGTCGACCGCGGTCGGGGTCGCGGCGCACGCAGCGAGCGTCCAGGGCAGCGGGCGAGGCGTGGGCGGTACTGCCGTCGACCTCGATCACCTCCACTGGACGCCGCGGGCGCTGATGCTGATGGTGGTGGCCGTGGTTGCACTGGGGGTGGCCATGGCGATCACCATCGTGTCGGCCTTCCTCGCGGTGAGCGATGCGCCGGTGCAACCTGCAGCCCCGGTTGTCGCCATGTCCGCCACGGATTCCCTGGGTTGAGCGGTACCGCCAGGCACTTCCTGGCGCCCCGCGCTGGGTGAAACCTGCTTCAGGCGCCATCCCCCACCCATTCCGCCTCGCCCCGGTCTCCATACTCGGGGCGAGGCGGTTTTGGTGGCAGCGACACGGCGGCGCGCCGAGGTTGATTGTGGCTCACGATCGGCCTAACCTCTACATGTAGTAGTTAAACGGAGGCGCACCGTCCACAGGTTGTGGTTAGCGGCTCAGTCTCCGTCCACCGATCATCCACAGCGCATCCCCCGCAGGAGATGCCCGCGCGAGCCGAAGGAGGGGAGCCATGCATTGTCCGGCGTGCCGTTACAAGGACTCACGGGTTCTCGACTCGCGCGTGGCCGACGACGGCAGTTCGATTCGGCGGCGGCGCGAGTGCCGCTCCTGTGGCAAGCGTTTCACGACCCTGGAGCAGATGCAGTTGGTGGTCGTGAAGCGGTCGGGGGTCATCGAGCCGTTCTCCCGCGAGAAGGTCATCAACGGGGTGCGGAAGGCCTGCAAGGGGCGCCCGGTCTCCGAGACCGACCTGGCCAAGCTGGGCCAGCAGGTCGAGGAGTCGTTGCGTGCCGCCGGGCAAGGCGAGATCGAGGCCGACGAGGTGGGCCTGGCGATCCTGCGCCCGTTGCGGGCCCTGGACGCCATCGCCTACCTGCGCTTCGCGAGCGTCTACCACCACTACGAGTCCGTCGAGGACTTCGAGACCGCGATCGAGCAACTGAAGGCGAGCGGTGCCGCCTCGCCCGCGCTGACCCCGGATCCACAACCCCTGGTCGACCAGCTCTTCTGAGCGGGAGTCGACCACCCATCACGTTTGTTGTATTCACCAGGCAGACACGCAGAGCGTCAATCACAGGAGGAAGTAGTGACCGCAACCAAGCAGGCGCCCCGCAAGGCCGCCGCGAAGGGCAAGGGTCTCACCGTCGAGCGGGTCTTCACGACCGAGGGCGTGCACCCGTACGACCAGGTGACGTGGGAGCGGCGCGACGTCGTCCAGACCAACTGGAAGACCGGCGTGACCGTCTTCGAGCAGAAGGGCGTCGAGTTCCCCGACTTCTGGAGTGTGAACGCGTCGACCATCGTCACGACGAAGTACTTCCGGGGCGCGGTCGGCACCCCGGCGCGCGAAGAGAGCCTCAAGACGCTGATCGACCGTGTCGTCGGCAAGTATCGTTCCGCAGGCGAAGAGCACGGCTACTTCGCCTCACCGGCGGACGCGGACACGTTCGGGGCCGAGCTGACGTGGATGCTCTTGCACCAGGTGTTCAGCTTCAACTCCCCGGTGTGGTTCAACGTCGGGACGCTCAGCCCCCAGCAGGTGAGCGCGTGCTTCATCTTGTCGGTTGATGACTCCATGGACTCGATCCTCAACTGGTACAAGGAAGAGGGGTTCATCTTCAAGGGCGGCTCCGGGGCGGGTCTCAACCTCAGCCGCATCCGCTCCAGCAAGGAACTACTGTCCTCCGGGGGGACCGCGTCCGGCCCGGTCTCGTTCATGCGCGGAGCGGACGCCTCGGCGGGGACCATCAAGTCCGGCGGCGCCACGCGCCGTGCCGCGAAGATGGTCGTCCTCGACGTCGATCACCCCGACATCGAGGAGTTCGTCGAGACGAAGGCGCGCGAGGAGGACAAGATCCGTGCGCTGCGCGACGCCGGGTTCGACATGGACCTGGGCGGCAAAGACATCGTCTCGGTGCAGTACCAGAACGCCAACAACTCCGTCCGCGTCAACGACGCGTTCATGGAGGCGGTCGAGGCCGGCGACCAGTTCGGTCTGCGGGCTCGGATGACCGGTGAGGTCATCGAGACGGTCGACGCACGCGAACTGTTCACCAAGATCGCGAAGGCGGCCTGGGAATGCGCGGATCCGGGCATCCAGTACGACGGCATGATCAACGCCTGGCACACCAACCCGGTGACCGGCCCGATCACGGCCTCCAATCCCTGCTCGGAGTACATGAGCCTGGACAACAGCTCCTGCAACCTCGCCAGCCTCAACCTGCTGAAGTTCCTGCGCGAGGACGACACCTTCGACACCGAGACGTTCGTCAAGGCCGTTGAGCTGATCATCACGGCCATGGACATCTCGATCACGTTCGCGGATTTCCCCACCGAGGCGATCACGCAGACGACCAGGGACTACCGCCAACTCGGCATCGGCTACGCGAACCTGGGCGCGCTGCTCATGGCCATGGGGCGCGGCTACGACTCCGAAGGCGGTCGCGGGCTCGCGGCGGCGATCACCTCGCTCATGACCGGTGCGGCCTACCGGCGCTCCTCCGAACTGGCTGCCGTCGTCGGTCCGTACGCCGGATACGCCCCCAACGCGTCCGCCCACCAGAAGGTGATGCGCAAGCACCAGGTCGCCAACGATGAGCTGACGCTGACGCAGACCGCCGACCTGCCGGTGCAGGCAGCCGCCACCGCGGAGTGGGCCAAGGTCGTCGAGTTGGGCGCCAAGAACGGGTTCCGCAACGCCCAGGCCTCCCTGCTGGCACCCACGGGCACCATCGGCTTCATGATGGACTGCGACACCACCGGGATCGAGCCCGACTTCTCGTTGGTGAAGTTCAAGAAGCTCGTGGGCGGTGGCTCGATGCAGATCGTGAACCAGACGATTCCCCGCGCCCTGGAGAATCTGGGTTACACCGCCGAGGTGTCCGAGGCGATCGTCGCCTACATCGCGGAGAACGGTCACGTCGTGGGCGCCCCCGGGCTCAAGACCGAGCACTACGAGGTCTTCGACACGGCGATGGGCGAGCGCGCCATCAAGCCGATGGGGCACGTCCGGATGATGGCTGCGGTGCAGCCGTTCCTCTCCGGTGCCATCTCCAAGACGGTCAATCTGCCCGAGACGGCGACCGTGGAGGAGATCGCCGACGTCTACCTGCAGGGCTGGAAGCTCGGCCTGAAGGCGCTGGCGGTCTACCGCGACAACTGCAAGGTCGGCCAGCCGCTCAGCGATGGCAAGAAGAAGGAGGACAAGAAGGCCGAGGCAGCGCCCGAGGTGCGGGTTGAGTACCGGCCGCGGCGTCAGCGCCTGCCCAAGACGCGACTGTCGCGCACCACCTCGTTCAGCGTGGGCGGCGCCGAGGGGTACATGACCAGCTCCGAGTACGAAGACGGACGCCTCGGCGAACTGTTCCTCAAGCTCGGCAAGCAGGGCTCGACCCTGGCCGGTGTCATGGACGCCTTCTCCATCGCGATCTCCATCGCCGTCCAGTACGGCGTGCCGCTGGAGACGTACGTGCAGAAGTTCACGAACCTGAAGTTCGAGCCGGCGGGCATGACCGACGACCCGGACCTGCGGATGGCGCAGTCGATCATCGACTACGTGTTCAAGCGACTGGCCCTGGACTACCTGTCCTTCGACGAGCGCTCCGAACTGGGCATCTACACCGCGAAGGAGCGGGCCCGCTATGTCGAGACGGGTTCCTACCTCTCGGAGGAAGACGAGGCCGAGCTGATCGAGTCGGAGTCGCTGAAGAACGACGCCGTCGACGACATGCGGTTCGACGAGTCGGGCCCGAACCAGCCCACGCTCTTGACGGCAGCGCCCGACCTGAGCGGGGCACACACGACGGCCGAGCTGATGGAGCGCGTGACCGGGCACGCGGTGGACGCCCCGTTGTGCCTCACCTGCGGCACGAAGATGCGGCCTTCCGGTAGCTGCTACGTCTGCGAGGGTTGCGGTTCCACCAGCGGCTGCAGCTAGCCCGAGGAATGAGGATGCCCCCCGAACCACATTGGTTCGGGGGGCATCCTCGTGATCGGAGGATCCGGAGCGGTCAGCGCGGGCGCGTTCCGTAGAGCAGATCGTCGTAGTCGGGGTGCCGCGCGATCCAGGCCTTGACGAACGGGCACAGGGGAAGCACTGAGCGCTCGCCGGTGGCTCGCACATCGTCGAGGGCGAAGCGTACGAGCTGAGAGCCCAGCCCCTGGCCTTCGTAGGCTGCCGCGATTTCTGTGTGGGTGAAGGTGATGAGGCCGTCGGTGAGCATGTAGTCCGCGAAGCCGGCCACCGCCTCGTCGACGTTGATCTCGTAGCGACTCTCGCGCGGGTTGTTCCGTATCGATACGTCGGCCATGACGCTCCTTCGGTTCGCTGTGCCGACGCGGTCAGTCGGCGATGCCCCGAGTCTAGGCGTCCGGGGTGGGATCAGTTCGCGGCGAGGAAGCGCACCTGACGGGTGAGCCGCAGCCGATCGACCAGGCCTCGGTAGGGGGCTGCGATGTCGGCGATGCGCGCCTGTCGTGGGTCCAAAGGTGCGTTGCGCAGCATGAGGTGGACTTCACCGGCGTACCTGCCGTAGGCGTCCAGATCCATCTGGATGCTTCCGCGCTCGCGCGTATCGGCGTTGACCCATGCGGGCGGAGGCGTCAGCCCGCGGGTTCCTTCGAGCCGTTCGGACAGGCCGGTCTGTTCGATGCGGACCGTCCAGGACTGCTCCAGCAGCGGGGCTGCGGAGGGGGAGAGCCCGGTGAGGGGGACGGTTATCTCTCCGGTCCTCTCGAAGTGCTCGATCCAGGCCAGATGCTGGGGATGCGGCACGCCCTCGGCGAAGACGCGTTGTGCGGTCGGGAAGGCGTGCGCGAGGTGAAGGTACGTCACGTAGGCGTTGCGGTGACGGTGTTCCTCCAGCATCGGCAGCCCCAGGTGCAAGGGCGCGCGGAAGGTCCGTTCACCCGGCAGGAAGACGAACACACCAAGTCCGCGCGCCTCGAACAGGGCGTTCTGGGCGTGCACGAACTCGACGGTGAGCCCGGTCTCGGGTCGCGGGTAGTAGTTGTGCCAGCCCACGAGATCGATGCCGGCGAGCGCGTCGAGGTCGGCGTCGGTGACGGTGGACGCATTGAGCGCGACCCGGAATCCACCTCGGGCAGCGATGCGCGCGATCTGGTCGGTGTCGAAGCCGAAGTCGATCCGCACCCAGCGCACCCCGGCTTCGTGGAGTTGTCCGATGTCGTCGAGGTCCAGGCCCAAACGCTGCAGGGTGAGCGGAGAGATGTCTGCGCAGAAGGTGAGACCCTCGCGGACGTGCAGCGCGCGCAGCTCGTCGAGGAAGGCGTTGAGCCGCGTCGCCTCAGGGATGTGGAGCGAGGTGAACAGGGCGTGTTCGCGGGAGTGATCGCGAGCGGCGGCCACGACGGCGTCGCGCACCTCGGGCGGGTCAGTGGGGTAGAGCGAGAACAGCATCGGGGTTCCTTCCGCGGACGTGAGGAGCGGGTGGGGTGGGCCGCCTGAGCGACCCACCCCCGTAGCCGGGACTCAGCCGAGACGCTCGACCATCTTCTCCTTGAAGCCGAAGAAGTAGGTGAGCACGAATCCCATGACGATGGCGATCCCGAGGCCGCCCAGGTACCAGAACCAGTGCCCGGGGGTGATGACGCCGGTCATGAACAGCCCTGACAGGCCCAGCGACTGGGCGCCGAAGCTGCCTCCTTGCTGCATCCCCCAGGCGATGAAGGCGCCGCCGAAACCTGCCCCGAGGCAGGCGGTGATGAACGGGTAGATCAGCGGCAGCGAGACGCCGTAGATGAGCGGCTCGCCGATCCCGAGTAGACCCAGCGGGAGGGCGCTCTTGATGATGGTGCGCAGCTTCTTGCTCTTGGTCTTGAGCCACACGGCGATCGCCATACCGTCTTGTCCGCCGCCGGCCATGGCCAGGATCGGGAGCAGTTCGGTGTAGCCGTGATCGGCGATGAGCTGGGCGTGGAGCGGCGTGAGCCCCTGATGGACACCCAGCATCACCATGGGCAGGAACAGGCTGGACATCAGGAAGCCGCCGATGACGCCACCCTGCTTGAGCCCGAAGTCGACCAGCAGCCAGGTGAGCCCCTGCATGAGGAGGGCGGACAGCGGCATGATGATGATGACCGCGGCGACCGCGCCCAGCATCACGGTGAGGGCCGGGATGACGAACAGTTCGAAGGACGCCGGGATGACCTTGCGCAGTTGCTTCTCGATCATGGTGAACGCCCAGGCCGTCACCATGACGCCGATCACGCCGCCGAGCCCTGGGCTGAGCTGTCCGAACAGCGGGAGGACGAGAGGCTGAGCGGCGGTGGTGATGGATCCATCAGCGCCCTTCACCGCCGCGATGCCGGCCAGGGCCGTCATGTAGGGGACACCGCCTGCGATGAAGCCCAGGACCGGGGTTCCACCGAACTCCTTGGCGGTGTTGTGGCCCACGATGAAGTTCAGGGCGCCGGTGACGATGGCGCCCAGTGCGGCGAAGGCGAGGAACCACGGGTTCTTGACGATGGTGGGGTCGGCGAGCTTCCAGAAGTTCGCGATGGAGGCGATGATGCCGCCCGCCACGAAGCCCGGGATGATGGGGATGAAGATGTTCCCGATGTGCCGGAACACGGCGTGCACCCCCGTGTTCTGCCGGGCCTTGACCTTGGCGCGGGTCTCGGTGGCCACGTCGCGGACACGATCACCGCCGCCCAGGAGCGACGCGACGGCGTCGGGCTCCTCCTCGTCGTCTTCGTCGTAGCTGACGTGTGCTGCGTCGCTGACGGCCGCGAACGCCTGGTCGAGGCGGTCGGCATGCCCGGGGCCCACCACGATCTGGACCTGCGGCCCGGGCACCACCCCCAAGACGCCGTCGAGCTGCTTGATGCGGTCGACATCGACGGCATCGGGGTCGGCCACATTCAGCCGGAGCCGGGTCATGCAGTGGGTGAACGACTCGATGTTGTCGTTCCCCCCGGCCGCGGACAAAATGTCACGGCTGAGGGCGTTGTAGTCCATGGCGATCTCCTTCGGGTTCTTATCTCGGTGGACGGTGAGGTGCTTCAGGGGCGGCCGACGGCCCCGCGGACGAATCCGTGGTGGTCGGTCAGGCGCTGGCCGGCCTGGGCGGCGTCGACGCCGCACAGGATCATGACGATGGCGGTCTTGGCGTGGTTGTCGGCGGCGGCGAGGGCGTCCGCGGCCGCCTCGCGGGTGCAGCCGGTGGCGGCCATCACGATGCGCTGGGCGCGGTCGCGGAGTTTCACGTTGGTGGGGGCCACGTCGACCATGAGGTTGCCGAAGACTTTGCCCAGGCCGACCATCGTGGCGGTGGAGATCATGTTGAGCACCATCTTCTGGCTCGTGCCCGCCTTGAGCCGGGTCGAGCCGGTGAGGACTTCGGGGCCGTTGTCGACCTCGATCGCCACGTCGGCGTGGTCACTGATCGCGGCGTGCGGGTTGCAGGACAGCGCTGCGGTGGCGGCACCGACGCTGCGTGCGTGGTCGAGCGCTCCGATCACGTAGGGCGTGCGTCCGGAGGCGGCGATGCCGATCACGACATCGTCGGCGTTGACACCGAGGGCGAGGAGGTCGGCGACGCCGAGTTCGGCAGAGTCTTCGGCTCCCTCGACCGCCTCGAACATGGCGGTGTTGCCGCCTGCGAGCACGCCGACGACCTGACCGGGGCTGGTGCCGAAGGTGGGCGGGCACTCGGCCGCGTCGAGGACGCCGAGCCGGCCGCTGGTTCCGGCTCCGCAGTAGAGCAGCCGACCGCCGCGGCCGAGTCGTTGCGTGGCCACGGTGACGATCTCGGCGATCGCGGGGAGTGTCGCGGCGACCGCGTCCGCGACCGCGTGATCTTCGGTGTTCATGAGGGTGACCAGGGCGAGGGGGGTGAGGGCGTCGAGGTCGGCCGAGTCGGGATTGCGCGCTTCCGTCGTGGGGGCGGTGATGCCTGCGTCGATCATGCGAAGCATCATTACACATGAAACCTGATTCGTGAAGCGTTGTAACACGATCGACTTCGGGCCACACTGGGGGTACCCGAGGAGGAGACGACGATGGACATCCTGGGCCGGATCAGCGCCACCAAGGAACACCTGCGACCCGCCGAGCAGGCAGTCGCGGCGGCCATCCTGGCCGATCCCGAGGCCGCCAGTTCGGCCACCGTCGCATCGTTGGCGGCCGAGGCGACCGTCAGTCAGGCGAGCGTCGTCCGCCTCGCTCATTCCCTGGGGTTCACCGGCTTTCCCGATCTGCGCGTCTCGCTCACCCAGGAACTCACCCGACGCACCCTGGAGAGGGAGCAGTCCGGGCTCTCCCACGGTCGCATCGACGGGCGCGACGAGCCCGGTGAGGTCATCGGCAAGCTGGCCTTCCATGAGGCGCGCACCCTCGAACAGACCGGGCGCCTCATCGACGTGGACGGGCTGGTGCAGGTCGCCGACGCCATCGCGGAGGGCAGGCCGACCTTGCTGCTCGGGGTGGGAGCCAGCGCGCTGGCCGCCAGCGACCTGAACCAGAAGCTGCAGCGCATCGGCCTGGTCAGCGTGTTCTCCACCGACACCCACATGCAGCTTTCCCTCGCAGCCCTCGCCGACCCCGCCTCCGTCGTGATCGCCTTCTCCTTCTCGGGGCGTACCGCGGAAGTGCACCGCGGCATGGAGTTGGCTCGGCAGCACGGCTCGCTGCTCGTCGCCGTCACCGGAGATCCCGAGTCGCCGATCGGGCGAGCCGCCGACGTCGTGCTGGCCATCAGCGCCCGCGAGGATGAGTTGCGGGTTGCGGCGCTGGCGAGCAGGATGGCGCAACTCGCCGTGGTCGACTTCCTGTTCGTCCTCACGGCCCAGCGCCGCGGTAGCGACCTCGACGCGCTCCTGAGCCAGACGCGCGAGGCGGTCCGCGGGCAGCGCTTGTGACGGCCTCAGCCGATGAGCCGCTCCAGTGCATCGAGAATCTCCGGGCGTCCGGCGAGCAGCAGGTCCTTCCCCGGTAGCGCACCGTCTCGGCCCCGAACCGTCACTCCGGCCCGGTCGGCGATCAGCCAGCCGGCCGCCATGTCCCACGGGTTGAGGCCGCGCTCGTAGTAGGCGTCGTGGCGTCCCAGCGCGACCGAGCACAACTCCAGGGCGGCCGAACCGTGACGGCGGATGTCACGCACCGCGGGGAGGACCCGGGTCAGGATCTCCGCCTGCTCGGCGCGGACCTCCGCGCGATAGCTGAATCCGGTCGCGACCAGGGTCTGCCCCAGGTCGGCGGCGGGCTCGGCGCGCAGGACGTGCTCGTGTCCGGCGAGTACCCCGACGGCCGGGCCGTCGGCGGTCGCGAAGAACAGCTCATCGTGATCGGGCTGGTAGACACAGCCAGCGATGGGACGGAACGCTCCGCGTGGGTCGCCCAGGACGGCAGCCACGCTCACGCTGTACTCCGGGACACCGTAGAGATAGTTCACGGTGCCGTCGATGGGATCGATCAGCCAGGAGATGCCCGTGGTCCCCTCGTTGTAGGCTCCTTCCTCGCCCAGCAGCCCATCGTCCGGGCGAGCCGCCCGCACCAACGAACTGGCCAGTTCTTCTGAGCGCCGGTCCATCACGGTCACCACGTCGACGGGGGAGCTTTTCGTCGCGGCGACCCCCAGGTGCTCGGGGCGCTCGGCGTGGATCAGACGGCCGCAGGCCACAGCGATGTCACGGGCGAGGGCGAGCAGGGGAGCGGTGTCGGGCAGCGCGGTGGTCGATTCCATACGTCCACCCTGGCACGGCTCCGGACCGGCCCCGTTGGTGCCCGCCCCATGTACGAACGGTCCAGCATGTGGGCGAGGAGCGCTCGCAGGATGGCGAGCGGTCGGACGCGGTTGTAACACGTTGGTGACGCCGCGGCGCTAGCGTAGGGCACCGAGCCTGGGGAGATGAGAAGATTCCCCATCGTCGTCCCTGGGAGGAACCCATGAAGAAGCCCTATGTCGCCGTCGCGCTGGTCGCCGCCTCGGCGCTCGCCCTGAGCGCGTGTGCCAACAACTCTGGCGCGGCCAGCACGTCGAGCAGCACGGCCGCCGGCGGCGTCTCGCTGGTGAGCCCGGGCAACCTGACCGTGTGCACGCACCTGTCGTACAAGCCGTTCCAGTTCACCGAGGGCGGCACGATCGTGGGCTTCGACGTCGACGTCATGGACCTGGTCGCCAAGAAGCTGGGCGTCACCCAGCAGGTCATCGACATCGAGTTCGGGCAGATCACCTCCGGGGCGGTCTTCACGGCCAAGAAGTGCGATGTGGGCGCCGCAGCGATCACCATCACCCCCGAGCGGGAACAGGCCGCTCCGTTCTCCGATCCGTACTTCGCCTCCAAGCAGGCGCTCCTGGTCAAGGCGGACTCTTCGGTGACGAGCCTGGCCGATATGAAAGACAAGGTCCTGGCAGTGCAGACGGACACCTCGGGGCAGACCTACGCCGAGGAGCACGCCGGCGAGTTCGGCTTCAGCACCAAGGTGTTCGACGACATGCCGACCGGCTCGAACGCTGTGCTCGCCGGTACCGTGGACGGTTCGCTGATTGACAACGGCGTCCTGCTGGACTTCGCACGCGAGAACCCGACCACCAAGGTCGTTGAGGAGATCGACACCAACGAGCACTACGGGTTCAACGTCTCCAAGGACAATCCTGCGCTCTTGACGGCCATCAACGAGGTCCTGAAGGAGTCCAAGGCCGACGGGAGCTTCAACACCATCTACAAGAAGTGGTTCGGGGTGGACGCGCCCACCGCGTGAGGCCCCCGGGTGCCGGGGCGAGTCCCCGGCACCCACCCCTTCCAGGCAGTGAGGTAGTCGATGAGCACGCAAACCGCCACTCCCGCGCGACGCCGGATGTCGCCGCGCAAGCGGGCCAGGATGGTCCGTCTGGCGCAGTACGCCGTCCTGGTCGCCGTGATCCTCTGGCTCGTGGTCACGATGGACGCCCGCCAGGTCCAATCCGTGTTCCTGCGCCCGGACCTCGTGGGAGAGACGCTGCTGGGCATCCCGCGGCATCTGCTCAACACCATCATCTACACGGCGGGGGCGTTCGTCGTCGGCCTGCTGCTGGGCACCGTGCTCGCTTTGATGCGGCTCTCCCAGGTCGCGCCGTACCGGTGGATCGCCGGCATCTACATCGAGTTCTTCCGCGGCGTCCCGGCGATCATCGTCCTTCTCGCCTTCGGGCTGCTGCCCATCGCGTTCCCCGGGCTGCGATTCCCGTTCGACCCGTACGGCACCGTGTGGGCCGCGCTCGGCATGGTCTCAGGCGCCTACATGGCGGAGACGATTCGGGCCGGCATCCAAGCGGTGCCGAAGGGGCAGGTCGAGGCCGCCCGCAGTCTCGGGATGCCGTCCGGCACGTCAATGTTCCGCATCGTCTTGCCGCAGGCGTTCCGCATCATCACCCCGCCGCTGACCAACGAACTGATCCTGCTCACCAAGGATTCGTCGTTGGTGTACGTGCTCGGGCTGACCACCGCGGCCTTCGAACTGACCAAGTTCGGCCGCGACCTGTCCAACAGCAACGGCAACCTGACCCCGCTGGTCGTGGCCGGGTTCTGCTATCTGCTGATCACCCTGCCGCTGACGTTCCTGGTGCGGTGGATGGAAGCCAAGCAGAAGAAGGCGCTGAGATGACCCAGACGAGCACGGCATCCCGGATCCCGACCGGGCGACGCGAGGACGAGATCCAGGTCTACGACCTACACAAGAGCTTCGGGGAACGCGAGGTACTCAAGGGCATCAGCCTCACCGTGCATCAAGGTGAGGTGGTGTGCGTCATCGGCCCCTCAGGATCGGGCAAGTCGACGCTGCTGCGCTGTGTCAACCTGCTGGAGACGCCCACCGGCGGGCGGATCTTCATCATGAACGAGGAGATCACCGACCCCGACGCCGACGTCGACGCCATCCGCAGTCAGATGGGCATGGTGTTCCAGCAGTTCAATCTGTTCCCGCACCTGACCGTGCTGGACAACTGCACCATCGGCCAGACCGTGGTGAAGAAGATCGACAAGGCCAAGGCGGAGAAGATCGCTCGCGGCTACCTGGAGCAGGTGGGTCTGGGAGACCGGGGCGACGCCTACCCGGCACAGTTGTCGGGGGGCCAGCAGCAGCGGGTCGCCATCGCACGCGCCCTCGCCATGGACGTGGAGATGGTGTTGTTCGATGAGCCCACCTCGGCGCTGGATCCTGAACTGGTCGGCGACGTCCTGGGCGTCATGCGCAACCTGGCCCAGGAGGGTATGACGATGATGGTCGTTACCCATGAGATGGCCTTCGCGCGCGAGGTCGCCGATCGGGTCATCTTCATGGACGACGGCGTCATCGTGGAGGAAGGACACCCCGATCAGGTGATCGGGAACCCGCAGCATGAACGCACCCGCGCCTTCCTGCAGCGCGTCCTGGATCCGACGCATGTGCCGGAGCAGGCGGCGGAGAACGAGGCTGAGCCGGAGGCGGAGGAACGGCGCCGCCGGTCACGGCTGTTCTGACCGGGTGCCCCTGGCGAGACGCCTCACCTCATCACTGGGACGCCGGTCCCTCGGCCTGCTGGACGGGGGTGGCCTCGTCCGGGGCGGATGCGGGCGTACGACGGGCGACTCGGACGCGCCAGGCGATGAAAGTGGCAAGCCCGAGGGCGGCGAGGACGCCCAGGGAGACTGCCGCCACGGGGTTGCGTTCCCACAACAGCGCCAGCGCCTCGAAGCCCGCGAACCCGACGGTTCCATAGATGAAGGCCCACAGGATGCAGCCCAGAGAGACGGCCGGGAGGTAACGGCGCAGGGGCATGGCGGTGGCGCCGGAGGCGAGGTTGACGAGGGTCTGGAAGCCGATGGTGAGGAAGGACACGGTCACCAGCGGCGGCCCCCAGGAGGTCAGTTTGTCCACCGCACGCGCGTACCCGGGCGTCGTCATCACGCGGGCGAGGCGGGTGTGGAGCGCGCCTCGTTGCAGGAGGCGGCCGACCCAATAGGTGCCGTTGGCCCGGAACATCACGATGACGAAGAGGGCGCCGACCACCACGAGGTAGGGGGCATCCCACGTCATCGGGTTCATGTGCGCTCGTCTCCTTCGTCGCGGACGCGGAAGGGGTTCCGGCCCGTGCGGTGCGCGGCTTGGGTGCGATCGGCGGCGTGTCCCATCAGCCAGGACCCGAGCCAGATGAGGATCACCCCCAGCGACGACCCCACCCTGGTCGGGTGGAGCACGGTGCCATACTGCCAGACCAGCAATGTGCCCAGAACCAAGGTGCCGTAGGCCATGATCGCCCCCGCAGTGTCCTGGGAGGGTCCCAGCGGGGGGATCATGCGCAGTTCGAGGCGGCCCAGCAGCGGGACGACGGCCGCGACCACCGCGAGGGCGGAGATCGCGAGCAGGGGCGGTGAGAGCAGGATGGGTGCCAGCGCGGGGGCGAGCGCGGACAGCAGGAGCAAGCCCACCCCGGCCACGGCGATGCAGGGGATGTGCCACAGGTAGACGCTCACCATGACGGCATTGAGGATGCCGATGAGCCGCTCGGCCTTCGGGGAGAGCCGAGCCAGCCAGCCTGAACGCTCCACGAGCGCGAGCAGACCGCATTGCGCCAAAGCCAGGGACGCCATCGCGAGTGTGGGCGGCTGCAGGTTCGCGAACGGGATGTCGGCAAACCCGACCGAGGTGGGCGGATATCCGGCCACGAAGACGAGAAGCAGCACCCCAGCGGTGCCGAGGGCGATCGCCGCGGGGGCGGCCCATCGCGCTCCCGCACGCCACCAGCCGCGCTGGTAGGCGATGCCGAACTGGTGCACCAGCGGCCACACGACGATCATGTTGAGGTTGCGGATCTCGGGCCGGCCTGCCTGGAACGACCAGGCGTCGACGGCCGCAGCCACCATGGCGAGGGCGATCATCGGCCATACCCCGAAGGCATCGTGAAGGCGGACCAGCACCGGCGCCGCCGCCACGATCACCAGGTAGACGGTGATGAACCACAGCAACTGCATGAGTTGCCTGCTGAGTTCGGTGGCCGGACCGAGCCAGCCCAGCCAGGCGGCCGCCGTCGACACCAGGGCGCAGAACGTCACGAACACGGACAGCGGACCGACGAGCCGATGTCCGCGACCCGCCAGGTAGTGCCCCAAGCCGGTGCCCTGCCGGTGCATGCGATCCACGGTGAGCGCGTTGGCGAACCCGCCCGCCACGAAGAACAGCGGCATGATCATCAGCACCCACGTCAGCGGGTACAGCCAGGAGGGTGCCGCCCACGGGATGAGGTTGACCTCGCCGTCCACGACGCGAATCCGATACAGCAGGGTGTGGAAGACCACCACGACGATGACCGACAGGGCGCGCGCCACGTCGATGACGTGATTGCGTTGCTTGCCCGGGTTCACCGCGTCATCCTAAGGCAGCCGAAGCGGTGTGCTGGGCCGCGTTCGGGGGACGCCCCCTGGGACGCTTTCGGGCGACCGCGGCCGTGGCAACCGTGGGCGTCCGGCTGGCAACCGGCGGTCTGGTAGGGGTGCAGGCGGGTTAGGCTCGCGACGTGGCAGGCGCGCTAGG
>RRZT010303758.1_pt1 | contig 14629 bp, 17 predicted proteins | sample 2165551 | NCBI WGS metagenome assembly RRZT01 (sample SAMN10456910, study PRJNA506462) | wastewater metagenome | biome: wastewater; feature: sludge; material: wastewater sludge; isolation source: wastewater sludge with Escherichia coli K12::gfp cells carrying plasmid... | place: USA: Moscow, Idaho... | reverse complement strand
AATGGGTGATGAAAGAACATATTGTCACACTATCGCATTAAGAGCTGTTACAAGCTCTGACGGAATGACTTCCGACTGGGCTCAAATTCCTTACGAAGTATTAGACCGTGTATCACGTCGTATTGTAAACGAAGTAAAAGGAGTAAACCGTATTGTTTACGACATAACATCAAAACCACCATCGACGATCGAGTGGGAATAAGAACACAAAACCCTGTAAGCCTTGTTGATTCAAGGTTTTACAGGGTTGTTTTTATTCCAGCGTACTAAAAGCGTACTATTTAATTTTTTATAAAGTCATTTCTTTAAGTTTTTCTGCAACTTCACTATATTTATTTGGATATAATTGACAATCGCTTTAGAGAGTAGTTTCTACTTTTCATCGAAGCTTTTCAGTTCCTGTAAATAATTATCTTGTAGAATATAAAAATAACAATGGACAAAGGGTTTTAATTTAAAATGGAGAATATTATACCAAAATCATATTGCTGTAATGGCAGTGCAAGAGTTTGGAATGAGGTGGAGCGATGGAACTGGATTTAAAGGAGTATAAGCTTATTGTTGAATCGTCACCCAATATGATATGGCGGGCAGGAACCGATAGGAAATGTTATTATTTTAATCAAAATTGGCTGAAATTTACCAATAGAACATTAGAGCAGGAGTTTGGCAATGGGTGGGCTGAAGGTGTGCATGCTGATGATCTGAATCGATGTATGAAAATTTATATGGATGCTTTTGCAAAGCGGGAGTCGTTTGAAATGGAATACCGTTTGCGTCGCTTTGATGGCGAGTACCGCTGGATTAATGATCGTGGTGTTCCCGTGTATGATGATGATAAAAATTTTGTTGGATATATTGGTAGTTGTATGGATGTTACCGAGAAGATTGAGGGGGTTATGCTGAGAGAACAGGCGCAAATTGATGGACTCTGTCAAATTTTTAATCGATATTATTTTGACCAATTACTACAGAGTGCCTGGAAACTTGCCCACCAGCAAGGGGGCAATCTGGCAGTAATTATGCTGGATATTGATGATTTCAAGAAGGTAAATGATCTTTATGGGCATATTGCCGGTGATCAAGTTTTGCGCAGGATTGCGGAAATCATCAAGGGCAGTATTAGGGAGCGCGATATTTGTGGGAGATATGGTGGAGAGGAATTTATTATCGCTGCACCTCATGCCGATACAGCCGAAGCATTTGGTATAGCGGAGCGTATTCGTAGCGAAATTGCGGCCTTACAGATTTGCCTGGAGGCTGCTGGCGGAGCGGTAATTGCTGTAACGGTTAGTTGTGGAATCGGTTGTCTGAAGGCAGGCGATGATAATGTACTTGACCTTATTAAGCGGGCTGATCAGAGTCTTTATTTTGCTAAGCATGCAGGGAAAAATTGCGTAAAAGTGCTGGGTGAAGATTGTTAAGCAAACAAATGCGGAATAGGTTATGAAGCACTTTAAAATATATTTTAAAGCTCTTTAAACTATATTGATGTAGTGCAAGCGAGGTAAAGTATATAAGCTTTGCTTAGGGGAGAGCTAATGAAAAAAATTAAAATATTTTTAGGGGTCTGTTTGGTATGCCTCCTATTTGGTACTGTGGGATATGCCAAGGAAAAAAATATAAACTATGGGGATGGCAACAATTGGGCTTATGCACCGATTGAAAAATCTGCCTATGATGTTGATGTGTTTTTCATTGCGCCAACGGTGTGTTTGGGGAATGAGAACCAGCTTAACATGAATTTGGATGATAGCACTTTACGTCGTAATTTTATCGGGGCAATCAATATGGAAAAAGATATTTATGCTCAACAAGCAAATTTTTATGCCCCTTATTATCGGCAGGTATCGCTTTTTGCTTATAAAGTTGCTCCGCTAACGGAGGCGCCATGCTTTGATTTAGCTTATCAAGATGTTAAGGCTGCGTTTTTATACTACTTGGAGCATTTTAATCAAGGAAGGCCGATTGTATTGGCCGGTTTTAGTCAAGGTGCTGATATGGTATTGCGATTGCTAAAAGATGTGTACCATGATAAAAGTCTACAAGACCGCTTAGTTGCCGCATATGCTATCGGCTGGAGAGTTACGCCAAAAGAGGTTAAGAATTATCCACAACTTAAAATGGCGCAGGGCGAACGAGATATAGGCGTTATTGTTTCATTTAACACTGAAGCTGAGGACATAAAAACATCATTATTAGTGCCGGATATGACATTAGGGATAAATCCGCTAAACTGGACTACTACTGATACTTACGCTGATAAATCCTTAAATAAAGGTGCTGTTTTTACCGACTATGACGGGAAAGTTATAAAAGAAGTTCCTGCTTTTACGGGTGCTTATTTAGATAAGAAGCGGGGAACTTTAAAAGTAATTAATGTTAATACAATAGATTATCCGCCGGTGTTGGATGTTTTTCAGCCAGGGGTTTTTCATATGTATGATTATCTTTTTTTCTACCAAAATTTAAAAGAAAATGTAAATCAAAGAATAGATGCCTTTATGGAAAGTCATAAGCTCAAACAAGCTTCTTGATTATGTTTACTAGACTATCTGTTGCTTTGTCTGAAGTGCTTACCTTGTAGTAAGCACTTTTTTATATGAAAAATGGCTGATAATAAAATTTTATTATCAGCCAAAGATGTAATAGCTTAATTATTAATTTGAAAATTATTTAAAATTGTTAGGTGTCATTTTACCGCCAAGGTTTTGAACTGTTGCAAAGGGATTGTATTCCATTTCATTGTAAGCAGCCATACCATGTTCAGCTAAATCTAAGCCTTCAGTTTCTTCATCTACAGTTACTCTAATACCAACAGTTTTCTTCATTGCATAGAATAAAGCATAAGTTGTGGCGAAACCCCATAATGAAATTGCTAACAATCCAAGGGCTTGTACGCTAAGTAAGTGGAATCCACCGCCATATAAGAAATCGCCCTTTTCAGCGAAAATACCAACAGCAAGTGTTCCAAAGGTACCGCAAACACCATGCACTGCAATTGCACCAACAGGGTCATCTGCTTTCATACGATCAAAAAATGGTACAGCAATTACTATTAGCATACCGGCAATAGCCCCAATAATTAAAGAACTTATAGGCTCAACATAAGCGCACCCTGCGGTAATAGCGACAAGACCACCTAAAGATCCGTTGATGCCCATACTTGGATCGGCTTTGCCATAACGGAAAAGTGTGAATAAGGCCGCCGCGGTACCACCGGCAGCTGCTGCTAAGTTAGTATTTATAGCAATACGAGCAATATTTAAATCAAGACCGGACAAGGTACTTCCGGGATTAAAGCCAAACCAACCAAACCATAAGATAAAAGCCCCTAACGCTGCTAGTGGCAGATTATGACCGGGCATAACATTCATAGAACCATCACGATTATATTTACCACTACGTGGTCCAAGTACTAAAGCAGCAGCGAGAGCTCCCCAACCGCCTAAGGAATGTACAACTGCTGATCCCGCAAAATCTAACATCCCTATTTTATTTAACCAACCATCAGGACTCCAAACCCAATGACCGGCAAGTGGGTAGATAAACACCGTAGCAATTAATGAAAAGACTAAATAAGGAGAAAATTTCATGCGTTCAGCTACTGCTCCGGAAATTATTGTTGCCATCGCGATGGCAAAAGCAGCTTGGAATAATCAAAAGGCATAAATTGGTATTTTTAAACCGAGATGACTGAAATCACCTTGTAAAAAAAATCCGCTGGTACCAATCATCCCAAATTTGTCGGCACCATACATTAGAGCAAAACCAAAGAGAAAAAATCCAATAAGACCAACCGTACAATCCATAAGAACTTTCATCATAATATTTAATGAATTACGGCTATGAATTAAACCTGCCTCCAAAGCGGCAAAACCAGCTTCCATAAAAAATACTAAGGCAGCACAGAGCAATACCCATACTGTATCTAATCCGACTGCTAATGATTGAGTTGTAATTTCCATTGTTAATACCTCCAACTTTATAATGGTAAAATGTGCAAATTTATTAAAGACATAAAAAAAAAGCCAAACTTAGCAAATTTGTGATGTGACACAAATTTGCTAAGTTTGGCTTCGTTGCCTTAATTCAATGTATTATAGCATAGATGTTAAAATAAAAATAAGAACTATTTATAACAAGTTTAACTGTCTTGTGGATCCATAATGGCACTAGGCCCTTCTTCACCAGTACGAATACGTACTGCATTTTCGAGATTATATACAAAAATTTTACCATCACCAATTTTACCGGTTCGCAACACTTTTTGCGCAGCCTTAAGAACTTTTTCTACGGGCACTTCACAGACTACTGTTTCAACTTTTACTTTTGGTTGTAAATTGATAGTGTACTCTTTACCGCGGTATATTTCGGTATGACCCTTAGTAAGACCATAGCCATAGACCTGACTTACAGTCATTCCTGTAACGCCGATTTCATTTAATGCTTCTTTCAAGTCTTCGAGTTTATTGGGACGAGTAATTATATCAATTTTGGTAATTTTATGCATTGTCATTTCTCCCTTGCAGTATAAGTTTTAACTTTTAAATAATTAATCACAACTATAATTTTAAACTAAGTATCATTGGCTGACAATATAGTAACAGTTTCTTTGTGAAATATATTTTAAAATCATTCAATTCAAAAAAATGGTAATAACAGAAAAATAATGATAAAATATTTATATTAGAGTTATAGTAATAATGAGTTTTAAAGTTTCAGGTAATAGTGTAATAAAAGGAGGATAACCTTATGGAACGAAAAGTTAAGCAAAAGGTGACTGGTTTTAAAACACAAGATGGAGCAGGGGTTAATTTAGTAAGGGTATTAGGGCTTAGTACAGTTGAAACCTATGACCCTATTTTAATGTTAGACTCTTTTGACAGTATTAATCCTAGTGATTATACTGCAGGTTTTCCACTACATCCGCATCGAGGGATCGAAACTATTAGTTATGTATATCGCGGAACAATGACGCACCGTGATAGTTTGGGAAATGAAGATACTATTACAGACGGAGAAGTGCAATGGATGACTGCTGGCTCAGGAATTTTACATGAAGAAAAATTACCGGCAAGTGAAAGGTTATTAGGGGTTCAGTTGTGGCTTAATCTTTCAGCGAAAAATAAAATGGTAGCACCGGAATATCGTAGTATTAAAAATAGTGAAATTGAAGAAATAATATTGGACAGTGGCAAACTTAGATTATTAGCGGGGGAATTTTCTAATAAACGAGGGTTTATGAGTAAATATCTACCACTTGATTATTATGATATTCACTTGAATGCTAACGCTAGCCTTATTATCAATACGGAAAGAGATAAAGCGGTGTTGTTATTTACCTTAAGTGGCGAAGTTTATGTTGGCGGTGAGTTAATAGCTGAAAAAACAGCAGTAAGGCTAACGACCGGATTTTTTGTTGAGCTAAAGGCTACTGAGAAAAAAGCTCAAGTTTTATTTGTCAGTTCAGAACAACTAAATGAGCCGGTGGCTTGGGGTGGGCCAATAGTAATGAATACTAAAGAAGAGTTAAATAATGCTTTTGCGGAACTTAAAAATGGAACTTTTTTAAAAGAAGGGATCGGTTATTAGCGTTAAAATATTTTTTCAAGATAAAGGTATTTTTTCAAAAATAGCGAAATGTAATATATAGGAAAAATAAAGGAGGTTGTTCTGATGTACAATGGTGGTATGGCAGGATTTGGCTTTATTTTTATGTTGATTTATTTAGGAGTAATAGCATACTTTTTTTATTTATTTGCGAGTATTGCAAAATCATTAGAAAAAATAGCAGAAAAAATGGATAAATTTGAACCGAAAAGCTAAGTAATCCGTAGTTTGGACATTATTAATAAACAGATTATTATAAAACAAAATTAAAGTTGAAAATGGAAATACTTATAGAGAAATTTGGTTAGCAGTTACTGAAAAAGAATAATAAAAAAATTATAGCACCAACTTAAAATTTTATTTAAGCTGGTGCTATAATTTTTTTTAGCTAAATATTTACAGAGAACATATGTTCTGATAATATAATTATAGAGGTGAATGAGATTGAATAATAATGATACTGTAGATTTACTACAGATTCCTCTTTATCAAGAAATGGTAAGAGTATTTTATGTTGATCGAGGAATGGTTAAGTGGGCAGGAATGTTATTATCAGAACATAGTGAACAACTAAAAGTGCAAGAAGGTTGTAATAATGGGGTTGGTTGATTTTTCGGCTTTTCCAAGGCGAAGTGTGTTATGGATTGATGTAAAATCATTTTTTGCTTCTGTCGAAGCGGTTAAACGAAAAATCGATCCACTGGAAGCCTATATTGCAGTAGTATCAGATCGCCACCGAACCGGTGCAGTTGTTTTGGCAAGTAGTCCTAAGGTTAAGACGGAATACAATATCAAAACTGGTAACAGATTGTTTGAAATACCAAAAAAATCGCCAATTATGATAGTAGAGCCTAATATGGCGCTATACCTTGACATTAATAAAAAAATACAAGAGATTTTTCGAAAGTTTGTGTCTAGTGAAGATTTGCAAGTCTATAGTATTGATGAAGCGATATTAGATGTTACTGCTTATCAAAAATTATTCGGATCAGCGGAAGAAATAGCACAGCGTATTTTAAAAACAGTAAAAAGTGAGCTAGGGTTAGTTGTTAGCATTGGCATTGGTGACAATCCGTTGCTAGCAAAACTAGCGTTAGATAATGACGCAAAAAAAAGACCACCTTGGATTGCACGGTGGTCTTATGAAAGTATAGATCAAACAGTCTGGAAGATAAAACCAATGACTGCTTTTTGGGGGATTTCAAAAGGCTATGATAAAAAATTAAAGCAAATGGGGATTTATAGTATTGAAAATTTGGCACATTTTGATCCTAATAGACTTAAAAAACATTTAGGAATAATGGGCTTGCAACTTTATTATCATGCTTGGGGCTTAGATGCTAGTATTATTAGGGAGAAAGCCCCTGTTAAAAATAGATCATATAGTAAGAATCAGACTTTAATGCGAGATTATTTTAGTAAAGCTGAAATTTTGATAATCATTAAAGAAATGGTGGGCGATGTTTGTGAAAGGCTACGTAAACATCAAGAAAAGTGTAATGAAATATTTTTAGGTATTGGTTATGCTAATAGAAATTTAGCGGAAGAACTTACCATAAAGATTAAATTAAGTCGACCGGAAAATTCTACAGCGGTTATTAGTGAATTGGCTAGGCGAGAATTTAGCGAAAAGTGGCAAGGACAGCCGGTTCGCTCAGTTAATATTACTGCCAGCAAGATAGTTTCACTAAAGGTTGAACAAATGGAATTATTTTGTGGTGATATTAAAAAAAACGCCCTTGATCAAGTGGTGGATAGTTTGCGTGATAGATTTGGTAAAACATCAATATTTTATGCTGGTTCGCTGGCTGGAGGGACATTTTTAGAACGAGCACATTATGTTGGCGGACATAAAGGTAGCAGTGAGTAAGCTATACTGGTGGATGATTTTTTCTGCCCCATTCACACATTAAATTTAGTATTGGCAATAGCGTTTTTCCTTGCTCCGATAAGGAATACTCGACTTTAGGTGGAATTTGTTGATATTCTTTACGGTTAATGAGATTAGCGGCATCAAGCTCTTTGAGTTGTTGACTTAACATTTTATGCGTTATTCCTAATAACCGTTTTTTTAACTCTCCGTAGCGAAGAATATTATGTTCAAACAAAAGATAAATAATGAGCCACTTCCATTTGCCACCTAAAATTGATAAGGTATATGTTACTGGACATTCTAAAGTTAATGCTTCGTCATGTTTTTTCATAGTCACTCTCCTAAAGTATAGTATCTAACTAAAAAGTGCATACTTTTTTATTTAGAGAATAGCATATATAATTAGCTCAAACAATTAATATTTTATGGAAGGGTAGTGGTTATTGTGAATTCAATCTTTACCAGACGTAGTATCAGGAAGTATTTAAATAAAGAAGTTGATAATAGTATTATTGAACAATTATTAAAAGCAGCGATGCAAGCTCCTTCTGCCGGCAATCAACGGCCGTGGGAATTTATTGTAGTTAGGGAGAAAGAGCTGTTAAATCAGTTAGGGTTAGTTAGTCCATATTCAGGACCGGTAAAAGAAAGTAATGTCGCAATTATCGTCTTAGGAAATTTAGCAAATGAAACCGTGAAATTTCCGGAATGTGTACAGCAAGACTTGGCAGCAGCAACTCAAAACATATTATTACAGGCTACTGAACTTGATTTGGGAACAGTTTGGCTTGGGGTTGCACCAGTCGAAGAAAGAATGGAAAAGGTCAGAAGTTTATTTAACTTACCGCAATCAATTATGCCGTTTTCGATAGTTGCCATTGGATATTCTGATGTTAAGAATAACTACATTGATCGCTATGAACCTAATAAAGTTCATTATGAAAAATATTAAAATAAAAATCACCTAAGTTTAAAGATGAAGTGCACCCCAAATGTTAGACAACCAAGTCTAATATTTGGAGGTGCATTTTTTATTTTATGGTTGAATCTTTCAAAAAAAATAAAGATATGGTAAAATTATCAAAAATAACATTAAATAATACCTAAAAATGTGATAAATATCAAAGAAATTTAACTTAAAACCAGCTATTATATAAATCAAAGGACAAGATAAAATATGGGAGGGCTTAATGATGTTACCTACAGGGGCTAATTTACAAAAGATTCACAATGGCAATAAAACATATGCAATTACACCACATTTACCGGGCGGTTTTATAAAACCTGATATGTTAGAGAAATATGTTAATGTTGCAAGAAAATATCATGGAGTATTGAAATTAACTTCAGCACAACGAATTATGATTACAGGACTAAAAGCAGAAGATATTGATAGTATTTGGGATGAATTGGGGATGAATCCGGCCATTGGATTTGCTAATTGTGTTAGAAGCGTAAAAATTTGTCCAGGAATAGCGTTTTGTAAAAGAGCAAAGCAAGATAGTATTAAATTAGGTTTTGAGCTAGATCGACGCTATATCAAAAAAGAGATGCCGTCAAGGATGAAAATGGGCGTTTCTGGTTGTCCTAACTCTTGTTCGGAGGCTGTAATTAAAGATGTGGGTGTTATCGGTACGGACATAGGGTGGGATATTTATGTTGGTGGCAGTGCTGGAGCACATCCGCGATTAGGTGATAGATTAATAACAGGATTAAATTATGAAGATACTTTAAAGATTGTTGATATTATTGTGAGATACTATCAAAAAAATGCTGATATTGAAAGAGTTGGACAATTTATTGATAGAATTGGCTTTGAAAAGTTTAAAACTGATGTTTTAGGTGAATTTGAAAATGATATTGTCTCGCTAGAACAGGAAAAACCATACTCTCAAACAGAAGTATTACAGCCGGTACCAGGAGGACTTACTGAAGGAACATTGGTGTTTGGTGATATGATAACTGCCCAAAGTATTATTGCCGATATTATTAGAGTTTATCCGCAGACTATTCCGGTATTGCGTTCTTTTGGAATGGGATGTTTAGGCTGTCCTTCGGCTACGGGTGAAGAATTACAAAAAGCAGCTGATATTCATGGTATTGAAGTTAATGAGCTGATAACAGCATTAAATGAAATTATTGTAAGAGGTGAAAACTAATGAGTGCATTTATTGGACCAATTCATTATTGGCTATATTCGAAAATTCAAATAGTTAATAACAGAGAAGATTTTATTTATCAAAAATTAAGTGCTGTTTGTGGTGATACAGTAGAAGAGTTAAGAGAGCAAGTTTGGCAAACTTATGGAAAACCACTGCCTAAAGTTGATTTAGCCGAATTAATCGAGCATGATAATATTCACGGCTGGCTACAACGCCAAATAAATTTAGCAGAATCTAGAGAAGCGGCCTTGATTAAAGAGACCCTAGCTTTTTGTGGAGCTACGGCGAAAGATTTAATAAAAGAAGCCTTTAAAGAACATGGTGCAATAATTGGTAACTCAGTACAAAACACTGAAAAATATGATGCTTTAACAGCTAAGGGGTTATATGTAATATTAAATGATTATTATCTAAATGGAATGCCCTGTGACCAAGCTGATATGGTTATACAGTCAGATGATGATAGCATCCTTTGGAGAATTGGCCATTGTTTGCAAGAACCTAACTGGAAGAGGGTTAATATCAGTCCAGCAATAATGTTGGAGCTTTATCAAAGTTGGTTGGAAGCATTTGTTGGTGCTCTTAATAATAATTTTTCGTTTAGAGTAATAGAAAGTGAAAATAGCTTAACTTATGAAATTTTTAAGAACTAAAAATATTATAAGCAAAGCTGAGAAGTAAAGTATGAAAATAGCAATTATAGTAAATGAAGAAACAATGATGCGGTGTAGTGGTGGTGGGTGCTTAAAAGCTTTTTTTACTAAAAGTGACTCATTTCAGCGGTATGTTGATAATGAATTAGAATTAGTAGCATTCACTCATAATGGTGGTGATATAACTAAAAAAATTGCAACACTACAAAGTAAAGGCGTTGATGTTGTTCACTTATCATCATGTCTTAGAGCAAAAGATGAAAACTATGAAGCTTTCGCGCAGCAACTAGCAGAAAACTTTGCAGTAGTAGGCTATACCCACGGTGGGGAAAGCGGGAAAACTAGAGATAGTATAATTTTAAATAAAGTTAGTAAATAAAAACTAGCTATTGACAGATAATTGTCGATAGCTAGTTTTACTGTGTAAAAATTTTTAATTTATCAGTAGGTTAAAATGGTAACTAAGGCCAGAAGTAATAATGAAAAAAAGGGAAATAAGCTTATTATGAAGAAGTAAATATTAAATAAAATATTTTTTAAGTTATATTGAGCAGGAGGATTATTGTGAAAATAATCAAAATAGTCTTAACTTTACTAGTGATAGTTTTGATGGCTGATACAACAGTTTTTGCAGCAAGTGCAGCTAGTCAAAGAGCAGAGTTAAATCAAAAAACAAATTCTACGTTAGAACAGTTATATCAAAAACAGCCTAAAGCCCGCCAAGTTATTGCCAATTCTAAAGGTTATGCTGTATTTAATAATACCGGCTTTAAACTTGGAATTTTAGGTAGTTCTCACGGCAGAGGGATGGCGGTAAACAATTTGACTGGTGAAAAAGTTTATATGAAAATGAAAGAATATCAAGCTGGATTGGGTCTTGGAATAAAAGAATATGCGATTATTTTTGTTTTCACCGATAGTGACTCATTAAATTCTTTTGTCAAAAAAGGCTGGTCGTTTGGGGCACAAGCAACGGCTGTTGCTGATGACGGAATCAGTGGCGGGGCATTAGAAGGTGCGATTCATGTTGACAATGGTGTTTGGATGTATCAAATGACAACAAAAGGCTTGGCTGCAGAATTAGCGGTAAAAGGAACAAATTATTATCGCGATAAAAACCTAAACTAATACTTAGTAATAGTTATAAAATTATGCTTAAATGGCATCATTTTTTTTGGCATTTTATAAATTTTTCCATAAAGATTTAAAGGGATTTAAGAAGATTTGTTTAACTAAAAGAGTATAATCAGCAGATACAATAGAGGTATACTTTAGCAAGGAGTGAGTGCGGTTATGAAAAAATTAATAATGATTGTTATGCTAATTTCGTTATGTTTTTTCAGTTTGGCTTTTGCGAATGATAGCAAGGAAATAATAGATCAATATAAGTATCCGGTGACACTTGATGGTACTACTTTGTTTGAAATTAAAGCAAAAATCGGCTCTTTTACACCGGAAGACAGGGCTAAAAGAATAAGTGAGAGATTGGTAAAAATAGGGCAAAACATCTCGTTGTCTTTAGATAATATAGATATAAAAGATAGTGAATATGAACAAAATATTGTTATTGGAAACAATATAATATTAACAATTACCAATGCTGATGCAGTATCTGAGCATCTCGAAATAAAGAAATTAGCACAAGAGCGTAAAGAACAGATAACATATGCTTTAAAAATATATCGTGAAGAACGGAAAATGCAAAACTTAGCAATTGATATTTTGAAAGCTATTTTGGCAACTGCTTTTGTAGTATTTTTGCTAAAAGCCATTAAAAATGTTTTACAGTATATATTAGATAAACTAAAACAATGGATAGTTTCTTTAGAGAAAAAAATAAAAGTGGTGTCAGAGCAACAACTCTTAAAATTCACAGAAAAATTATTAAGATATGTTGGCTATATTATCAAAGTAATAGTTTTTTATCTTTATATTTATTATATTTTAAGTTTATTTCCTGATACCAGACAATACAGCAATCAATTGTTAAATTATATTGTAACTCCGTTACAGTTAGGGTTTACAAGCGTTGTAGCCTATTTACCAAATCTATTAATTATTTGTTTGATTTTATTATGTTGTAATTATATTTTAAAATTTTTCAAAATGATTTTCACTGGTATTGAGAAAGGTAAATTTAATTTTGAGGGTTTTTATCCGGAGTGGAGTTATCCAACATATCAAATTGTAAAATTTTTAATTTTGGCAATGACCTTAGTATTTATTTACCCTTATATGCCAGGCGCTAACTCACCAATTTTTCAAGGTGTTTCAGTGTTGGTTGGTTTGTTATTTTCTTTTGGGTCAACTTCAGCAATTGCTAATATTATTGCTGGAATATCATTGACTTATACTAGAGCTTTTGCTATTGGTGATAGAGTTAAAGTGGGGGACAATATTGGTGATGTATTGGAAAAAACTTTGCTTGTGACAAGAATTAGAACGATTAAAAATGTTGATATTTCTATTCCCAATTCGACAATTTTTAATTCTCCGATCATAAATTATAGTAGAGCAATGAAAGAAACAAACTTAATTTTGCACACAACAATCACAATCGGTTATGATGTACCTTGGCGAAAAGTTCATGAATTATTAATTGAGGCGGCACTAGCGACCGATGGTATATTAAAGGAACCAAAGCCCTTTGTTTTTCAAGAGAGCCTAGATGACTTTGCGGTTTCGTATCAAATTAATGCTTATACTGATAAGCCAAATGCCATGGCTAGTATTTATTCTTACCTTCACCAAAACATTCAAGATTATTTTAATGAGGCTGCAGTGGAAATAATGTCACCACATTATTCTGCACTGCGAGATGGAAATAAGCTAACTATGCCACAAGACAGTATAACCACGGAGGCGGAAGTGGGGGCGTTTAATGTCAAGATAACTAACAAATGATAGTAATTTTATAATACAACAGTGCCTAGATACTAAACTAGAATGGTGCTGTTGTATTATTTTTTATTATTTAACAATAATTTTTAATAATGAGTATTGACAATTATAAAGTATAAGAGTAATATAAATTTCGTCAGTTGAGAAAGATTATCATTATCGCAGAAATGCGATTTTTAAATTAAGTTCATTTGATAACGATTATCATTCTAAAGAGGAGAGTGTTGGTGTGGAAACAACATTAGATTTGATTAAAACAGGGCAGACCTGTAAAGTAGTAAAAATTTTAGGTAATGGAGCTATTAAAAGAAGAATTATTGATATGGGTATTGTTACCGGAACTGAAATAAAGGTTCAAAAATATGCACCATTAGGCGACCCAATTGAAATTAAAGTTAAAAATTTCAATTTGTCGTTACGCAAAAATGAAGCTTCCTTAATAGCAGTGGAAGAATTTAATTAATAACAGGGAGAAGATATTTATTATGGATAAAAATAGTCTTAACGATAAAGGCAATTTGACAGTTGCATTAGCAGGTAATCCAAACTCCGGTAAAACTACTATTTTTAATAATATTACCGGAGCAAGGCAACATGCCGGTAATTATCCTGGCGTTACGGTAGAGCGTAGAGAAGGCTTTAAAAACTTTGCAGGTAAAGAGTTATTGATAATTGATTTACCGGGAACATACAGTTTAACAGCTCATTCGCTAGACGAACTAGTAGCACGAAATGTTGTTATTGATGAACGACCAGATGTGATTGTTAATATTCTGGATGCCTCAAATTTAGAGAGAAATCTTTATCTGGCAGTCCAAATGCTAGAAATGGAACGCCCGATGGTTGTCTGTTTAAATATGTTGGATGTAGCTGAAAAAATTGGTGAAAAAGTAAATGATAAATTATTAGCAGAAAAACTTGGTGTAGCAGTAGTTAAGTCAATTGGTAATAAAAATGAGGGTACTAATGACATTTTAGAAAAAGTTGTTGTGACAACAGCAAATCAAGAAATTAAACCTTTTAAAGTATTTTATGGTGCAGAAATTGAAGCTAAAATCAGTGAAGTTATAACATGTTTAGAAAATGTCGCTGGCATAAAATATCCGCTACGGTGGTTAGCAATTAAACTATTAGAAAATGATCAAGAAATAGTAAGTGCAATCGAAAATAAAGTTGAAGGAAAAACTGTGGTAAGAGTTGTTGAAAAAGCTAGAATTGAGCTTAAAGATAAATTCAGTGAAGAAATTGAACTAGTTCTTGCCGAAAAAAGATATGCTTTTGCTAACGAAATTTACACTGAAGTTACGGAAAAACATTCGCATATGGATGAAAATTTTTCGGATAAAATCGACAATGTTTTAACTCATAAAATATGGGGATTACCAATATTCTTTGGGATTATGTGGTTGTTGTTTAATTTTGTTTTT
>RRZT011121259.1_pt1 | contig 14634 bp, 14 predicted proteins | sample 2165551 | NCBI WGS metagenome assembly RRZT01 (sample SAMN10456910, study PRJNA506462) | wastewater metagenome | biome: wastewater; feature: sludge; material: wastewater sludge; isolation source: wastewater sludge with Escherichia coli K12::gfp cells carrying plasmid... | place: USA: Moscow, Idaho... | reverse complement strand
GAGCGCTGTATTCAAGGGCGGCGAGCCATACACCATCGAAGCCCGCTCCATGGCGATCCTTTGCCGGGAGTCTGTACACGGCGCGTGATCCTTCCGCACCCGGGCCGACTGCCCTTATTCACGAACAACGTCATGTCTATGTTTGTGCCGGCCGGCTGATCGGCCGAGCCGAGTGTGCTCGACCTCATCATCGTGCGAAGGAATAGATGAAGTACGTATATGCGGATGCGATCGTCCGGGGTAAGCCGCTGTAAAAACTAGGGGTATGTCCAGTCCTGGCCGGAAGCCCTGAGAGATATAACAAGCATGTACAGCATGGAGGCGCCGATGAAACATCTGAAATTCAAAGGAGTCAAGCAGACGGTTGTCGTCAGGACCGGTGAAGATGACGGCAGGAACACCGTCGTGCTTTACCGTGGCGGTAAGACCGGTTTGGCCTTCCGCACTCCGGACCACCGGGTGTTTCGAGAGGCTGCTCAGCAACGCCGGAGCGGAGATGCGGCGATATCAGCGACGCCCGCTTCTGCGGCGGTGACATCACAACAAGGAGGATCACGATGAATGCCGATCAATTCAAGGGAAAGTGGGTCCAGTTCAAAGGTGAAGTGAAAAAGCAGTGGGGCAAGCTCACTGACGACGACCTGATGCAGGTCGAAGGCGATTACGACAAATTTGTCGGGCGGGTCCAGGAACGCTACGGCGACAAGAAGGAAGAAGTGGTGAAATGGGCCGACGACTGGTACGCGCAACAGGGCAAGCCGCGCACCGAAGGACGCCAGGCTCAACCCCAGCGTTGACGGTGGGCCTGTCTTCATTGAGTATCAGATCAATCATAACAAGCATAACAAGGAGCATTCGAGATGAAAAAAATTATTGCAATGGCGTTGATGTCCGGAGTCCTGGCGAGTCCCGCCTGGGCATTGTTCGAAACCAACAAGCAGTTGGCCTCCACTGCGACGGTCACGCTTGAAGACGCCGTCCGGCACGCGTTGAAGGCGGTGCCGGGTAAGGCTGTCGAAGCGGAGATCGGAAAGGAAGACGGCCGAACCGTCTACGAAGTGGAGATCGTCGACGCCAACAACAAGACGCAGAAGGTGTATGTCGATGCGCAGAGTGGTCAAACGAAAATCGATCACTAGATGGAGACGGGCGTGCCGGCCGCGCAGGCCGGCGCGCGCCACGCGATGTAGCGGAGGAGAGAGGCCATGAAACTCAGGATGAGGCTGCTTTCGATGACTCTGACAGGCATGGTCCTGACATCGGGTCTGAGCCAGGCCGGCGACCGATCCTTCGGCAGCACACATGGGGCTGACGAACACCCGGGCACTGTCACGGTGGCAGTCAACCAGGACCAGTTACAAGGAAAATGGAAACAGTTCAAGGGGGAATTGAAGCAGAAGTGGGGTGACTTTACCGACGACGATCTCCTGGCGATCGAAGGAAGCGTCGATAAACTGGAAGGTAAGATCCAGGAGCGATACGGCGACCGGCGCGAGGATGTCAAGCGCTGGGTCGATGAATGGTTCGACACCCACGGCACTCAACGAGAGCAAACGTCCTCATGATGCTCTACACGACACATTCAGAGAGGAGTGAACAATGAAAACAGTTTCCCCTTCGATACTTATGGTTGTATTGGGGTTGACACTCGCAGTCGGCAGCATGGCCGCCCCCACGGGTGCGCAGGCTGCGGACGATAAAGGGCTGTTTGAGCAAATCGATATCGGGCTGCTCTCCATCGGTGGTCGCGCCACCTATGTCGATCCTAAAGACGGGTCGAGCCGGTGGTTCGGAGGCGGGCAGGTGCGGCTCCACCCGTCCCGGTACTTCGCATTTGAAGGTTCGGTGGATTATCGCAGGAATGATATCGGCGACACACGGGTGCACAGCTATCCGGTGATGGTGTCGGCGTTGATCTATCCCCTGGGTACCACAAGGCTGGCTCCGTTTCTGTTGGGCGGTGGCGGCTGGCACTACACGACGGTGAAAGGACCGGGCGGGTTCGACGACACGCAGAACCGGTTCGGCGCGCATGCCGGTGGCGGTCTGCAATTCTTCTTCAGTAAGCACGTCTCGATCGATAGCACCTATCGCTACATCTGGCTGGAAAAGATTGAGGCTCGAGACCAGAACATCGTGGACAAGAAGTTCCAGGACAATGGCCACATGGTCACGGTCGGCCTCAACTTCCATTTCTAGGGTGTGGCTATGGTTCGATCTGTGATTCTGGATAACAGGCGGAGATGGTCTGGATCGGGCATGACTCTGAGAGGAGTCCGAAGGGAATGATCCCTCCATGGAAGGTGGTGCTCCTCGCGTGTGTGACCTGCGCGTTCGTTGCGGCGGGGGCGGCGGCCGCCGGCTCCGATGAGTATATCGCGGGCTATGCGGCCGCTACCCTGGAGCACGAGTTTCACCTTTCTGGAGCGGTGATAGAAGTAGACCGTGGCGCCGTCACCGTACAGGTCAAACGATTGGGAGGAGAAGACCCTGCCAAGATCGTCAGAGCGTTAGAGCAGATACCCGGCGTGGTGAGGGCCGATGTTCAGGCGGGGAAAGAGCCGGTGCCGTCGTCGGGGGGCACCGCAGCGCGGGCGGTGACGCCGGAAGCAGAATCAAAGTTCCTGCCGCGGGGATTGCTCGTGGATCCCCTGCACGCGGACCTGAGGTGGCCACACTTCGGCGCGGCCTATCACAATCTTTCATCCGGGAAGGAATTTGCCAGCGCGTTCGGTGAATCGTTTGCCTTCTACCGGAACGCCGCTCCGTTCGACGGACAATGGGAATTGGGGATGCAGGCGGGGGTGTTCGGCGTCTTCGATACGGAGAAACGGTCCATCGATTTGATCAATGCCGACTATATGGTCGGGTTATTGGCCAGTTATCGCGCGGATAAACTCTCCGGGTTCTTCCGGGTTCGTCACCAGAGTTCGCATTTAGGCGATGAGTTTCTCCTCAACAATGCCCAGGTCGCCAGAATCAATCTGAGTTATGAAGAGATCGATCTCAAGGTGTCGTATGACCTGACGACATGGCTGAGAGTCTACGGTGGGGTCGGTACCATCGTCAGAAAGGATCCCAGCACCCTCGGCCGGGAAACGAGCCAGGGAGGAGTCGAGTTCAAGAGTCCCTGGTTGTTCTTCGGCGGCAAGGTGCGGCCGGTCGTCTATGCGGATTTTCAAGCCAACGCTCGCACGAATTGGAATGTCGCCCAATCGATCATGGGAGGGTTGCAGTTTGAGAATGCCCGGATCGGCGATAGAAAGCTCCAGGTCTTAGCCGAATACTTTTCCGGCCCCAGTCCGGACGGTCAACTGTTCACACAAAAAGTCGAATGGATCGGAATGGGAGTCCATCTCTGGTTCTGATCCAAGCCTGCGATGAGCGGCCCGTTTTTCTGATGAGCGGACCGGCGGTAGAAACGTATCGAGCTGTGCCGCTCGCCTTCTCGGTGGGACCCGTGGTGCTTATGGGGGTTCGTACGGTTCCGCAACTCCGTCATGTAAGACGGCCTCGGTCGTCTGGAAGGAGGTCATGATGCCAGATCCCGCCAGTGGACAGAAATCCTGTGCGCATCCCGGATGTTCCTGCCCTGCTGAGAAGGGGCGGGAGTTTTGTTCCGACGCCTGTCGCAGTTCGTCGGCTCCCAGCGGAGCCTGTGCCTGCGGGCACAAGGGCTGCGCCACGAAGCATCCATTGCATTCATAGAGGTTCCATGCGGTGCAAGCGTATCGTCCACCATTTCAGATGAGGTGCCATCATGTTGAGCTGGGCTGTGACATTTTTAGTCATCGGGCTGATCGCGGGGGTGTTGGGAGTGAGCGGTGTAGCGGGGACAGCAACCCATATTGCCTATGTGCTGTTTGTCGTATTTTTGATTCTGGCGGTGATCGGCATGGTGATGGGCAAGCGCCCTCCCGCCGTCTAAAGGCCGCTCCTACTTTCTCGTGCGAACTGTGCGCACGATTGCTTCATAGAGCTGGCCGGCGGCGCGTTCTTTTGTCACAAAGACCGCCGCCCCGGCTCTGGTCATGGCCTCTTCTACATGGTGTTCGTTCTGAACCGACAATCCGATCACGACGATGTCGGGTTGCGCTGAGACGATGCGGCGGGTCGCTTCAATCCCGTCGATCCTCGGCATATTCACATCCATCACCACGACATCCGGCTTGAGCGCCGCGGCGATACTGATCGCCGACTCGCCGTCACCCGCTTCGCCGATAACCTCCAGGTCCTCGTAGTTGTCCAGCACGCTCCGTAGGCCTTGTCGAACCATTTCGTGGTCATCGACGAGGAGGATGCGAAGCCGTTCGGAAGGAGGAACGGGCGCGGCGACACGTTGTTTCGCGCGGGAGGACGCTGACCCCGGCTCGGATTGGGAGTTGCCGTCAATCGGGGCTGTCAGCGTGACGGTCGTGCCCTTGCCTTCCGTGGAATCCAAATTAAGACGCCCGCCGATCGCCTCAACGCGCTCTTGCACATTGAACAGGCCGAACCGGCCGGGGAGAGCCCGATCGGTTTCCGTCATTGTCGACAGATTGAATCCGCATCCCTGGTCGGAGACGGTGATGGTGACGATGTCATGGGTGCGGCACGAGAGGGAAATGGCGGCCTCCGTAGTCCGTGCATGCTTGACGACATTGAACAGCAATTCCCGAACACTTTGGTAGAGAATGACCGCGCTTTCCTCGTCCATGGGGAGATGATCGCGGTCACAATGGACGATGACGGTCAGCCCATGGGTTTTCATTTGGCCGCCTAGCCATTTGAGCGCCGCAGGTAAGCCGAATTGATAGAGCACCTGGGGGCTCAGTTCCGCCACGAGAAAACGAGTATAGTTGAGTGATTGCGTGAGGACGTCATCCGCCTCGCTCAGGAGTTGCAGGGTCTTGGAATCTTGCACGTGCGGTTTCGCCTGGCCCAGTTTCATGCGCCCGACCACGAGCAATTGCGCCAGATAATCGTGAAGTTCCGTCGCCAGCCGCCGGCGTTCTTGTTGTTCGGTCGCACTGAGGTCGGAGGCGAGGGCGCGCAGACGTTCCTGTGAACGCACCAACGCTTGTGTTCGTTCATGCACCCGTTTTTCCAACTCGATCGTCCATTGCTGCAACTGCTCTTCGGCATGCTTTCGGTCGGTGATGTCGATAGCTGAGCCGAGGTACCCGCTGAATTCTCCGTTCTGCGTCAGGAGCGGCACCCCCCGGTCGAGAATCCACCCATAGGTCCCGTCTTGACGGCGGAGGCGGTATTCCATTTCAAACGGCTCGTGCCGCGAGAAGTGCGCTTTGTAGACTCGCAGGTACTCGGCCTGATCGTCCGGATGAATGCCGGATGTCCATCCGCTGCCGAGCTCGTCTTCCAGGGGACGGCCTGTGTACTCAAGCCACGATCGATTCAGCCAGGTGCAGCGGGTGTCGGTGCCCGCCATCCAAACGAGCACCGGAGTGGCATCCGCCAACATGCGGAAATGGGCTTCGCTCTCCCGCAGCCCGGCCTCGGCCCGTTTGCGTTCGGTGATGTCGCGGACGATGGCATGCCAGCGTCTGTCGGGCTGGAGTTTGGCACTGATCTCCACGGACAGTGTCGCTCCGTCCCTCCTGCGCAACTTCCATTCACCGGAATGACGGTGTCCTTCCAGCAACTCGGCCTTGATCTCCCGCAGGCGTTTGTAGTCATGCGGATCGAGCAGGTCGGTCACGCCCATGCCGAGCAGTTCTTCGCGAGAATATCCCAGCATGTGACAAGCCCGACTATTCACATCCAGGTAATGGCCCGACATATCCGCCATGACGATACCGTCGGAAGCCTGCTCAAAAAGATGTCGAAACCGTTCTTCGCTTTCCCTCAGGGCCTGCTCTGTCCGTTTCCGGTCTGTGATGTTGGTGATGAGGACATAGAAGCCTTCGACTGTTCCCCCGGCTGTCCGTTCCGGGACATAGGTCGCCAGGAGCGTCTGTTCGTCGGTCTCACCAAGACTGGTAGTTTCGAATGAGATCTGCTCGCCCTCCAGTACCCGCTCGATGAAACGTTGTACTTGCGGATAATCCTGTTGCAGGAGTTCTTTGACAGAGCTTCCGACGATCTGCTCACGAGACCGTCCAAAATGCCGTTCATATCCGGCGTTCACAAAACGGTATCGTTCATCGCGGTCCACATAGGCGATGAGGCCGGGCAACGCATCGGTGACGACCCGCAGTTGTTCTTCGCTCTGTCGAAGCGCGGTTTCCGATCGTTTCCGTTCGGTAATGTCGAACATGACGCCGGTGATTTGTCGCGGATGCCCGGTCGAGTCGGGGAGCACCTGCCCGGTCACCGCAATCCAACTCTCACCGGGAGGGCTCGTGCGAAGGATCCGGCACTCAAGGTCGTAGGCGGTCCTGTTTTCAACCGCCTCGGCAACGGTCTGCTGCACCCGTTGTCGATCATCGGGATGAATCAGTTGTTGAAAGGCCGCGAAGGTGCTGGCGAAGCTCATGGGAGGGAGGCCGAAAATGGCCTCAAGTTCAGGGGAGAACACCAGCGACTCGTCGTCGAGGTCCTGGGGAAATGTGCCCAGGCGGCCGGCTCTCAACGCCAGGCGATGCCGGGCTTCACGCTGTTGGAGAATTTGCATGATGTGTTTCTTCTGGCCGTCGGTGTGGTTCAGGCTTCCTGCCAGAAGCCAGAGGAACGCCAGCATGATCAGCATCACAGCGGCCACAGCCAGTGCCACGCCGAAATTGAAGTCGTACTTCCCCGACCGCTGGGCTGCAATGCGAATCCATCCGGCGAGTATCGGCAGCATGACGGCGAAGGGCAGGAGACGTCGCAACATCACCCCCCCGAGCTTCTCGCTGGTGAGGGTGGCCATCAGGCCCCTCGCCGGTCGCGCGCAGAGAATTCCCAGGCCCAATGTCACCAACAGGAGGGCGCTATAGACGGAGGTGGATGAGAAGGTCCCCACTTTGTAAAGGCTCTGAACCCCGTACAAATACCCGACCAGCCCGATGCAGCCGATCGTTCCTCCTATGAGTGCGGCAGACTGATCGAAGAAGTATGTCGCGAACGGTTTGGTATCAAGCCACAACAGTGTCAGTCCCAGCATCAGAATGGCGACGGCTGTGGCAGGAGCCGTGCGCCCAGGATGTGCATCGCTGGAGATTTCCGGGAGGGCAATGCGCCAGAGGTCGATTCCCAGGTCGAGAGCAAGGAGGTGTTCCGACAGGATCAGGCTGGCAAGCAGGCAGGCGACGATCGCGGAGCCCTGTGCAACATACCGCCGTGCGGTCGTGACGGCGCCCTCTTCAGCTTGCAACCAGAGGGATAGGCCGCAGAAGAGGACCGCCAACATGGTCGTGGGTTTCAGTGTGCGGAAAGACGTATGCAGATGGTACAGGATCGAATGGTCGTAGGCCCAGCAGAGCAATGTGAGGGCTGGGAACGCGATAGCCAGTCCGGCGGCCGATAGGACCACACGCTGCAATGTGAGGAGCATCGAGGTCATGCGAGAACAACATACCTTCGGTTGATGCCGTCACATCGTGCGATGAAGGCCTTTCGCAGGCTCTTCATCGAAGGACATACCCAGTGCAGGCACGAGAGTCGGTCAGGTCGGAACAGCAAGGCAAGCGGCGGTACACACGGGTACAAACAGCATACCGCGTTGGAAGACGATTGAGAACTGGGGGATACCCTAGTCCTCCTCCGTCAGGGGCGAAATCTCATATAGCGATCGCAGGGCAATGGCGGAGGATAATTTCGTAGAGTTGGCTGGCTGCGGATTCTTTCGGGAGGAATGCCACCGCTCCGGCTTCAGTCATGGCGACATGCACCTGGGGGTCGTTCCTCACCGAGATGCCGATGACGGCGATAGAGGGATATTCGCGCGACACGATGCGGGTGGCTTCGATGCCGTCGATGAGCGGCAGGTTCACGTCCATAATCACGACATCCGGGCGAAGCGAACGGACCATCACGACGGCGTCCTGGCCGTCGGCTCCCTCGCCGACAACGATCAGGTTCGCATAGCCATCCAGTATGCTGCGCAGTCCTTGCCGGACCATGGCGTGGTCGTCGACAAGCACGATTCTGATCCGTCGGGCAGGGTCTTTGGACGCGGCGGCCGGCGTATGCGAAGGAACCGTGGTGGGTGGCGTGGAAGGCGAGGCGGTGGCGCTCCCGGAGAGCGGCAGGCGGAGGATCGCGACGGTGCCGGCGCCGGGCGCGGCGGAGAGTTCGCATTCTCCTCCCAGCGTTTCCATCCGTTCCCGGATGCTGAGCAGGCCGAATTTTCCCCGGCTGTCCTCGCCGTCGGTCAGTTCCGTCACGTCGAATCCGACGCCTTCATCCTCGACGCAGATCCACAGCTCCCGTTGCTCATCGACGTTGATCGTGATGACAGCGCGATCTGTCTTGGCATGTTTGACGATGTTAAACAGCAATTCGCGGACCGATTGAAACAAGAGAACGGCCTGGTCGTCGGGCAGGGTAAACGACGTCGGACCCGTTTTGACCGTGACTTCAAGCGCGTGTTGCTTCATCCGCTCTCCCAGCCAGACCAGCGATTTGGAGAGGCCGAATTGGTAGAGGATGTGAGGGCTCAATTCGGCCACGAGCGATCGGGTGTAGGTCAAGGCCTGATCCAGCATCCCGTCCACGTTCGTCAGCGCGGCGGATGCGGTTTCATCCTGAACCTTGGAGATGGCTTGCGAAAGCCTGAGCCGGCTGGCCACGACGAGCTGCGCAAGATAGTCGTGCAATTCAACGGCGAGCCGTCGGCGCTCGCGTTGTTCAGTCAACGTCAGTTCCGAGGCCAATGCCCGCAGCCGTTCCTGAGACAGGACGAGTTCATGCGTGCGTTCCTTGATGCGACGTTCGAGCTCAGCCGCGGACTCCTGCAGTTGGCGTTCCGCGCGTTTCCGTTCCGTGAGGTCCATGAGCACGTCCACCCCGCCGACCAATTCTCCGGCCGCGTTGCGAAGGGGGGTGGGGTGGGGTGCGACCGGGACCCGGGTTCCGTCCGGGCGTTCAATGATCGTTTCAAGTCCGCGTATCGGGCGATTGAGCCTGAGGCACTGGGCGAGCGGACAGGCTGCAAGCGGCATGGGGCGACCGTCTGGCCAGTAGACCCGCCATGAGCCGCACCATCTGGTGGTGCCGAGCACGGGTCTGGATCCCCAGAGATCCACAGCCGCCTGATTGTAGCGCGTGATTCGTCCCTCGGCATCGGTCGTGTAGACCGCGACCGGAAGGGCTTCGACCAGATTTGCCAGGTCACGCTCACCCTGTTTTCGTTCCGAAATCTCCCGGGCGACTTTTGAGGCGCCGACAATTCGGCCTCCCCGATCCTTGATCGGCGACACCGAAAGCGAAACGTCGATCATCGTTCCATCTTTGCGCTGCCGCACCGTTTCGTAATGGTCGATCCGTTGCCCCAGGCGGAGGCGTTCCAGAATTCTGGGTTCTTCATCGAGTCGGTCTTGGGGGATCAGGCGATGCACCGGCTGTCCGATCATTTCCTGTGCTGTGTATCCGAAGAGGCGTTGCGCCCCCTGATTCCAACTCATGATGCAGCCATTGAGGTCTTTGGAGATGATGGCGTCATCGGACGACTCCACGATCGCAGCCAGACGCGACAGGAGGAGATCAATCTGAAGCGGAATCTCGGAAGCAGTGTGGTTGTCTCCGTCTGTCGAATGCATCTCAGTGTGCCTCATTGTGCGAGAACAGAGACCGACTCAAGCGGCGGACCTGATACTAGGATGTCGGGCCCGGGTGAACAACTAGGCAAACCGCTAGCGTCTTCCAGGTCTGGACCGCGGGAAAATCCTAGTGGTTTGCCCGACAGTATGCCGTAAGGTACCGGCAGGACACAGCGAGACTCCTTCAACATGATGGCATAACGATTGGAGCAAGTATGAAGCAGACATTGGGTGGCGAGATCGATGGAATGCGATTGAATGACTCCCGGCAAGCATCCGCACAGACAACTGCCGGTTCACTCGGTTCCTCTCGCGCTGTTCAGCAAGGCCCCTTGATTGAGGTGTCCGAGTCCGATGGCACGTTCAATGTCTATGCAGACTTTCGAGCGATGCCGGAGATGGCCAGTGCCGAGGAGATTGCCGTTGAGTTCGCCCGGCAGGGCATCATTCTCAGCAGCGGGTCGCATCAACGATACGTGCCGATCCCGACGGATGCCCAAATCGAACATGCCAGGGTGACCATCGACGCAGGCATCGTACGAATGTCCGTCCCGACCGCGGATTTGGGGCATCGCTGGCGCTCCATCGTCATGTGGTGACCGGCGACTCACCGTGGCACTCCCTCGTCTGCCAGCGCCTGTCGGATCGCGGCGTAGAGTTCGTCGACGGCCGACTCTTTCGAGAGCAAGGTGGTGGCGCCGGCCTGCAGCATGGCCTTCCGTGCCTCGGCAGTGTTGTGGACAGAGAGTCCGATGACGGCCACGTCCGGATGCCGTGCCTTGATTTCGACCGTCGCGTCGATCCCGTTGGTCTCCGGCATATTGATATCCATGACGATCACCGCAGGCCGCAGCCGTTCCACGAACTCGATGGCTTCGCGGCCGGTTGAAGCTTCGCCCACCACCGCGACGTCGTCATAATGTTCCAGCACGCTCCGCAATCCCTGGCGGACCATGGCGTGGTCGTCTACCAGCAGAATGCCGATTTTCGACGTGGGATGATGAGAATGGGAAAGGTGCTCCACGTCTGTGGACCGGGTCCGCAGCGAGGGTGCCCGTGATTCCGCCGGGGTCAGGGTGTCGTCGTCCTCCGGTTTCTCCCGGCTGTTCCAATAGGGCGTCGTGAGTGTGGCGCGTGTCCCGCCACCCAGGACGGATTCGATGACCAATTGCCCACCCATCGCGGCCATGCGCTCTTGAATGCTGAACAACCCGAAGCGGTTGGCGGTGGTTCCGGGTCGATTCTTCGGCGCAGTGACAAACCCGCAGCCGTCATCGGCGACCACCACCTCCAACTGGCCGTCGGCTCTCACCGTGAGCACGATGGTCGCCTCTGTAGCCTTGGCATGTTTGAGCACATTAAAAAGCAGTTCGCGCACGGATTGAAACAGGAGCACCGCCTGGTCTTCCGGCAGCGGCAGAGGCGCTGCGTCCTGTCGCACGGTGACGGTGAGCCCGTGGCGATGCATCTGTGTGGCCAGCCAGGTCAGCGCCTGGAGCAGGCCGAATTCCTTGAGGGTGGGGGGCGTCAACTCTGCGACGAGCGACCGGGTGTAGTCCAGGGATTGAGTCAGGGCGTGGTCGGCGTCTTTCAACAGTTCGGGGATCCGTTCCCCCGTGACCAGAGGAATGGTCTGCCGTAATTTCATCCGCACGACCACAAGCAGTTGGGCCAGGTAGTCGTGGAGCTCCGTGGCCAGTCGTTTGCGTTCCCGTTGCTCGGTCAGGTTCAACTCCGTCGCCAACGCACGAAGCTGCTCCTGCGATTGCAGCAACTCCGATGTTTTTTGGCTGACGGCCCGTTCAAGGTCCACGCTCCATCGTTGCAGGCGTTTTTCGGCTTCCTTGCTTTCGGTGACGTCGAAACTCGCCCCGATATAACCCAGGACGCCTCCGTCGGCAGAGAGATTCGGCATGCCGACAGAACGAATCCATCGATAGGTGCCGTCCCGTCGACGACAGCGCAAAGAGGCCTCGAAACGGGTTCGGCCCTCGACCGCCTGCCGGTAGACCGCGGCCGCCTGGTCGCGATCGTCCGGATGGACGTGGCGAGCCCAGTCGAATATGTCGATCTGGCCCAGGTGGTCGATGCCCAGGAAATCGAGGCAGGTCTGGTTGACGAATTCGCAGCCGGCTGGTCCGTTCATCCAGATGATCACCGGCGCGCTGTCGGCCAATGTCCTGAAGCGCATTTCGCTTTCGCGCAGCCGACGATTGGCCTCGTCGCGTTCCCGCAGGAGGCGGGCCTTTTCTTCAGCGAGCGTGATGAATGTGTCACGCTGCCGGGCCAGCTCCTCCCGCTGCCGGTACAGGTCCAGGAAAATCCCGGTCTTGCTGCGCAACACGTCCGGCTCAATGGGCTTGTAGAGAAAATCCACCGCGCCGGCCTGGTAGCCGCGAAAGCGGCGCAGGTTGTCTTGAGGCCCTGCCGTCAGAAAAATAATCGGCACATGCTGGGTGCGCCGGGAGCCACGCATGAGTTCCGCCAGTTCAAAGCCGTCCATGATCGGCATCTGGACATCGATGACAGCCAGGGCGATGTCGTGTTGGAGCAACAGCTCAAGCGCTTCCCTCCCGGTCCTGGCGCGTAACATTTCGACGTCGTCACGGGACAGGACGGCGCTCAGGGCCACGAGGTTGGACTCATGGTCGTCGACTAAAAGGAATTTGGCCGGTGAATCGGTCAGCACTGGACGGTGCCTCCACAGGCGCACAACAGCTCCGCGAGTGTATGCAGGTTCATCGCTCGCGCCTTCGGACAGGCCGTCAAGGCGGATTCCGGCATCATGCGGGCTTCGGCAGAATCCGGGCTTTGCACCACGACGATCCCGCCGGCTTCGCGGACTGCGCGAGCCCCCCTGGCGCCGTCCTCGTTCGCGCCGCTGAGAATGATCGCCAGTAAGTCCTTGCCGTACGCGTCCGCAGCCGATTCGAAGAGCACATCGACCGACGGGCGGGAGAAGTTCACCGGTTCCTCATTGGACAGCGACAGGCGTCGATCCCGCTCCACGAGAAGATGATAGTCGGGCGGAGCGAAGTAGACGGTTCCGGGCACGATGGGCTCCTTATCCTCTGCTTCCTTGATCGCAATCCGGCACTTGGTCCGCAACAAGGCCGGAATACTGTTGGGCTTGTCGGCCGGCACGTGTACCGTCACCAGAATTGCCAGCGGAAAGTCTGCCGCCAGCGGGGGCAGGAGGCACGACAGCGCGGTGACCGCGCCGGCGGACGCGCCGATGACGATGGCGCGTGGTTCTCGCAGGCATCCATGCAGGGGGAGAGCCGTCACTCATCGCCTCGTTTCTGATAAATCCGCTCGCCGGGAAGTAACTCCGTGAACGCCTTGACGTGGGCGTTGAAACGGAGGCTCTCTCTGGCGCCGATACCGAGAAATCCTTTTCGGACGAGGGCCTCCTTGAACAGGCCGATCGCGCGGTCTTGCATCGGCCGGTCGAAATAAATCAGCACGTTCCGGCAGGACACCAGATGCACCTCGGCAAAGACCGAATCCGAGACCAGACTATGGTCGGAAAAGACCGTCCGCCGCCGGAGCGTTTTATCGAACCTGGCCGCCCCGTACGCGGCCGTGTAGTAGTCTGATAGCGAACCCCTCCCGCCGGCCAGACGGTGGTTCCTCGTAAAGAGAGCGATCCGCTGGAGATCGTAAACCCCGGCCTCTGCCTTGGCGAGCGCGCCGGCATTGATGTCGGTGGCATAAAACATGGTCTTACTCTCCAGCCCTTCCTCACGGAACAGAATGGCGAGGGAGTACAATTCTTCACCCGAACTGCAGCCGGCCACCCAGACCTTCAACGAGGGATAGGTCTTGAGGTGGGGAAGGATCTGTTCCCGTAGCGCGCGAAAATAGCCGGGATCGCGGAACATATCGCTGACCTGCACGGTCAGGTAGTCCAGCAACTGAGGAAGCACCGCATGATCGTGCAGCATCCTATCTTGTAGCCCGGAAAAGGTGGTGCACCCGATGCGTTCGCGTGCCAGCAGGAGCCGCCGTTTGATCGAGGCCTTGGAGTAGCCTCGAAAATCATAGTGATACCGTTGATACACGGCCTCAAGGAACAGCTGCAGTTCGATATTTTCTGTCTTCATCGCCGTGTCGGAGGTCATCGGGGCATCCATACGCGCACGAGCGACAGCAATTGATCGACATCGAGCGGTTTGGCCATGTAGTCGTTCGCCCCGGCGGCCAGCGCCTGCTCCTGGTCGTTTTTCATCGCCTTGGCCGTCAGGGCGATGATGGGAAGTGTGTCCCATTCGGGCCGTTCGCGGATGGCGCGCATGGCCGTGAGGCCGTCCATTTCAGGCATCATGATATCCATCAGCACCAGATCGATCAGCCGGTCGTCGTGTTGAAGCGATTCCTCCAGGATGCGCAGCGACTCGCGGCCGTTCCGCGCGATCTCGATCTTCGCCCCATGCGGTTCCAGGACCGCGCTCAAGGCAAAAATGTTCCGTACGTCGTCTTCGACGATGAGAATGCGCCGGCTTTCCAGCACGGCGTTCCGGCTGCGCGCCTTCTCCAACATCCGCTGTTGCTCCGGTGGAAGCGCCGTCACGACCTGGTGCAGAAACAGGGTCACTTCGTCCAACAACCGTTCCGGAGATTTCGCGCCCTTGATGATGATCGAACTCGAATATTTGCGCAGCCGCTGCTCCTCATCGGGAGAAAGCTCCCGGCCCGTATAGACGATCACCGGTGGAAACGCGAGGTGCTCCTCCCGGCTGAGGGTTTCGAGCAACGAAAAGCCCGACGCATCGGGCAGCGTGAGGTCGAGCACCATGCAATCGAAGGTTCGCTCGGCGAGATGGGCGAGACATTCCGCCGCGCTGTCCGCGCCGATCGTTTCGACTTCGTCCGAACCGAGCAGTAGACGCAGGCTCTCCCGCTGGGCGGGGTCGTCCTCCACGATCAGCACTCGCCGCGGTTTATCCGTCAG
>RRZT010398760.1_pt1 | contig 14635 bp, 12 predicted proteins | sample 2165551 | NCBI WGS metagenome assembly RRZT01 (sample SAMN10456910, study PRJNA506462) | wastewater metagenome | biome: wastewater; feature: sludge; material: wastewater sludge; isolation source: wastewater sludge with Escherichia coli K12::gfp cells carrying plasmid... | place: USA: Moscow, Idaho... | reverse complement strand
TGGCTAAAAAAAAGGGCTTTGGCAAAAAGCGTGAAATGCTTACCGCTTGCTTGAAGACAAAGGCGAAAAAACCGCTTTATCCATTGGCAACCTTATCTTTTTATTTTTTAAATGCCAACTACTTGGCAAAACGCCTTGGGCAAGCCTACGACCGCGTGCCCTTTGCCGCGCAGTTTTTTTTAACACTCAAACACCCACCCAAACACCCCCGTGCAGGCAAAGCCAAGCCGTTGCCTGACTTTGTGTTACCCAATTTGCCAAGCAGCACAAGCCTCAACAAGCCCTATACCATTGCCGTGGTGGGCGCTGGGGTGGCAGGTCTGAGCTGTGCGTATGCGCTTGCAGTTCGGGGTCATCGGGTGACGATTTTTGACAAAGCTGCGCCGTTGGCAGGGGCATCGGGCAATGTTCGCGGCGTACTAGCCCCCAAATTGACGGCACTGGGTAGGCTAGCCAGCAACTTACACACCATCGGCTATTTGGCAAGCTGTCGGTTTTATCCAAGTCTGAGTGAGCAGACGGGCATTGAGATATTGCAGACCACAGGCGCACTCGATTTGCTGGTTGCCAACCGTGTAACTGGCGCTGAGGTCAACGCCTTACCACCCGAATTTGCCACGCTGCTAACTGAGGAACATAGCCAAGCCATGACTGGCACAGGGATTGGTGAAGCAATTTTTGTACCGCAGGCAGGCTTAATTGATACCGCCCATTTTGCCAAAGCGGTACTTGGTCACCCCAATATTATCTTTGAGACCGCCCAATTACAGGATATTTGCCAACACCCTGACCGCGTGACGCTGACCCTAACCGATACTGATACAAAAATGCGGCACAATACCTTTGAGTTTGACCATGTGGTATTAGCCATGGCGTTAGACACCTGTGATTTTTTGGGACACATCAAGCCCTTTAACTATAGCCGTGGGCAAGTGTCATGGTTTGAGGTGCATCCGCAAATTTATGACCATCTGCCAAGCCCTACCCTAAAATATGGCGGTTATTGTGCCAAGTTTGAGCAAGATGACCGCTACTATGTGATGATTGGGGCAAGTTTTGTACGCGATACGCTCGATATCACGGTAAATAGACACGAACATGAGGTGAATGTGGCGGATTTTTGCCAAGCCCTGCCTAAGGTTGCCACCAAGTTTACCGATATCACGCCAAACTCACAGTGGCATGGACGGGCACGGCTTCGCAGTCAGACGGTGGATTATTTGCCACTGGTGGGACAAGTTTGGCAAAACGGCTTTAACGCCGATAGCCGCGTGTGGACGTTTTCGGCACTGGGTTCAAAGGGTTATGCCTATGCCCCGATTGGTAGTGAATTGTTGGCAGGACTGGTCTGCGGTGAGATTTTGCCATTAAGTCAAATCATGGTGGAAAAACTCAGCCCTAATCGTAAAATTTTGCAGCGATAACTTATTTTCTTAACAACTTTTGATAAACCCAGCTGCGTATGGCATTGGGCAGCAATCGTACAGGCAGGCGAATTGCCAAGTTTTTGATGACTTGGGCAATCGTCAAAAACCCTTGCCCATAAAAATTTTGTTGCATGGCAATTTCATGTTTGGCATAGCTGAGTCCGCCACGGCGTTCATACATTGCCTCGCCTGCCCGTGCATACACCAGCACATCGGGCAAATTGGCAAACTGATAACTTGCCACCAGTAGCCGTACCCACAGGTCATAATCTTCATAAAGTGGGGCATGGCGATAACTGCCCACCGCTTGCACCGCAGATTGTTTGAAAGCAACCGTCATGTGATTGATGGGATTGCGTGATTTGGCATACGCCACGATATCAGCATGGGCTGTTGGGACGCTTCTAGCCACCACGCCATCGTTTGGGGTATGATTAAACTCAATTATTTGCCCACCACAAACGCTAATATCGGGATGCTGTTGAATAAAGTTAATTTGCTGTTCAAAGCGATTGGGCACACAGATGTCATCGGTATCCATACGCAGCACCCAGTCATGTTGACAATGCGCAAGCCCTGCATTTAACGCTTTACCCAACCCAACATTGTGGGGTAACGCAATGATAGTGAACGGTAATTTGGATTGCCAAGCGGTGACCACCTTTTGCAGCTCAGGATTAATCACGCCATCTAGCACCAACACAATATCATCCGCTGGCAAGGTTTGGCTCGCTAAGCTGTCAAAACATTGCAGCAAATACTCGGGGCGTTCTTTGTCATATAGCGACATGAGTACCGAAAACTTCATGATGTTTCACCTATCAGCCAGTGTTTGGCAGTGTCAGCTGTGACTTTACGGGCAAACCAAAACCCTTGCGCTTTTGCCTGCTGTAGCTGGGCGATATCAAGATACATCGGGCTATTGCCATTGTTGACCGCTTTATCAAAGACAATCCGTCGCCTGTTATCATGACTTGGGCTAATCTGACTGGCAAGGTTTTTTGTGATGATGGTTTGAAAAAAATGCTCATCAGGCACTAGCTTTTTGGCAAAAAACTCACGGTATGGTTGGGTAAATGGCAATATCTTTGCCCAATCATCTCGCGTGACCGAAAACCACTGCGAACCAAAATAGATTGGCTCATCATAGCGGATTAATTTTGCGACCCCCTGCTGCACCTTGGTCATCACTTTGCCAACAATGTTGCGCTGCCAAGCCGTGTCGGCATGTGGGCTATCCATGATAAAACGATAGCCATACTGTGGGGCAAGGGCACATGTCATCATCATGGCAAAATTAAAATCACGTTGCCAACTTTTTTCAATGACTTCAAAGTCTTGAAGCAGCACATCTTCACCGCTTAATAGATGAAAATACGCATTGTCAGCATCACCCAAGGCGGCTTGAAATAGTTTTAAGGTTGCATCAACTTGGCTAAAACCGCCCCAATACACCGCGACTCTATCGCCTAGTAGATGCAGGTTAGTCACGCCAGCCAGCATAGCGGCATCGGGATAATACGCCGATTTTTTGTCCAAATGCACATAGATATTGACATCGGGCGCACTTTTGGCAAGTTCAATAAAATAGTCGATGTTTTGGTGGGCTTGCACCAGTAGTGCGTGTTTTTTCATACGGTGATGGCATCCATGTCAATCAAGTGAAAGCCGCGACTGGCAAGAAACGCATAGGCGTCTTGGAATTGTGCCATCAAGGCTTGATTGTAAACCAAAAAAATCTGAGTGCGTGGAAAGGCGCTAAGCGAGAACACCGCCGTACTCATAAAGGTATAAATCTCGTACTGCGTCTTAGGATGCTCGGTAATAGCTGCCGCCAGATAATCTTCAATGATTTTATCCGACTGTATCACCGTCAACACATCACTAAAATCCAGCTTTTCTCTGGGATGCGGCACAAAGTGACTAATGCCAAACCGCTCAATCATCTGCTTAACCAACGTGCGATAAGGCATTTCGCCAATAAAACTTTCTAGCCCCTGCCCTAACAAGATTTTTTGGGTATGGACAATCGGCTGCTGCGTGGTTTGGATGGGGTCAAACAGCTGTACGGGTTTGGTATCGCTGATAATATTTTTTTCATGCGGAAAAATGGTGTAATGACTGCGTGATACCGCCAAAATACTGGCAATATCGGGGTAGCGGATACCGATGATTTTTTTGAACAGTGTTTGAGCCGTGGACTTTGGTAACGGGTTAAAGTAGCTAGAATTGGGAAAAATATTGGCAGTGCCATCATCAAAGGTATAAAGGCTTTTAAAGCCTACCTTTGATAGGACATATTGAATAAAAATCACATCTATACTGGCAAGGTATAGCGCAGCAACAGGCTGCTGCCAAAGCCCAAGCTGCTTTAGGGTCTTGTTAATATGTTGTAAAGTGGTCAGCTGCTGAGAGAGACCTTTATTTTTTAATTCGATATAAGCTGCGGTCTGGCACAGCGATTGTAGCTGCCCATAATAGTAGCGGTGCTTGGGGTTATCGCCATAGGGCAAGTACAAACACGCCCAGTGGCTTGCAGGGTGATTGGGTGATTGGCGGATGATCTGCTGAGCAATCAACGACTGTAACGGGGTAATACAAATAATAAGGTTCATTTAGGGTGTGCTTACTTTGTTAGCTTTATTGACTTTATTAACTTTGTTGACTTGAAGCGTCGCATAATACAACAGGGGCAAAATAGCCAAGTTACTGATAATACTGGCAAAAGGAACATATTTTAACCCCAGCGGGCTCAGCAATAACAGTAGCAGCAAATAAACCAACGTGGATAATACCGAGCTAGTGGCTATTTGGCGGTTTTTGCCATGATAAAATAAAAAATTTACCAATAACAAATAGGGAATAAGTAGTGAAAAACCCAATACAAAACACACCACATAGTAGCGACTTGACAAAAAATCCGCCCCCAATGCCCAGCGATACAGACCTTGCGGCAGCCCCCACACTATAGCTGTTGCCATGAGAGGTAGCAAAAAACTTAGCCAAAACAAGCGATGAATATTATCTAACGTGATTTTTTTTGATTTTAGTTTTTCATATAAGTGGGGCACACTTGCCGAGTTGATTGCCATAATCACTACAGTCACCACACTTGCCACTTGCACCCCTGCCGAATATATCCCCAACTCATGCGCCGAAAAATTCTGAAAAATCAATACCCTATCTAACTGCCCTTTTACCGTATAACTAATGCCATGCAGTAGCAAAGGTAGCCCTAGCGTCATAATATAAAGTAGCCCAAGGCGCAGCCGCTGCCATGACCAGCAAAACCTAAGCGCAAATTGTTGTTGTGCCGCTACCATTGCCCCCATAAAGGTAATGAAATAAGACAACACAATAGCAATCAAGCGTTCGGTTACTTTATCGCCAGTAAATAAATTAAAAATCGCCACGGTGAGTAATAAGTTAGTTAGCGCTGCGCTTAATTGAATGGCCAAATAACTAAATGCGCGTTTTTGGCATTGGCGTAGTGCTAGCTGGTTTTGTAACAAACTTTGAAAAAAGGCGGTTAAGCAGCAATAAAATAACGCTTCATCGGCAAGTTGCAAACTTATGAAGGCAGCAAGCACAAAAACCACCACACTATATAGCCCCCCTGCCAGCAAAATGTTGCCCATACCGTGCTTGCCATACATATAGTAATAGCGCGTTAATGCGCCATTTTGTGATAAGCTCATAAAAATCAGCAAAAAAGCAGTGATGGACAAATAATAAGACAGCGCCCCAAAACCTGCGGTTCCCAGTTGTCTTGTCAGATAGGGTAACAGCAAAAATGGGACGGCTTTGGCGGTCATCTCACCTGCCACGTAAATTAGGCTATCTTTTAATAACGTCGACTTTAGGCGTTGTAGGGATAGTGACATCAAGTGTTAACCAATATCGTCAAACCTTACAGGCGTATTGGCAGCAATCGCTTTATTCACCGTTTTACCCATCATCGCCTCATAATACTTTGGCGCAAGCCCAAACCCAGGTCGCACGCTACGAATATGGTCGGGAGTAATCACCTCGCCTGCGGTCATATCTTTGACAAAATACAGCGAACGGCGAAACTGCACATTGCCCATCTCACTGGATTTTCGCCCATAATCCACTTGCCCCAGTGCTTGCCAAGCGGTTTTGCTATCACGGCAAAGCGCGGTTAGCTCGTCTTTTTGTAGTGAAAAACTGTCATCCGCGCCGCCGCCATTTCTATCTAACGTGACGTGTTTTTCAATAATACACGCCCCCAATGCGACGCTGGTGACTGCAGTGGTATTGTCTAAGGTATGGTCAGATAGACCAATCGGCACACCAAAACGCTGCTGCATATCCAAGATGGTACGAAGGTTATAATCCTGTGCAGGAGCAGGATAGCCACTCACACAGTGCAGTAATGCCAAATCGGTGCAGCCGCCTTCACGAGCCGTTGCCACTGCCTCGGCAATCTCGAACTCATCCGCCATACCTGTGGAGATAATTATTGGCTTGCCCGTGCTGGCAACGTATTTGATAAGGGGTAAATCAATGGCTTCAAACGAGGCAATTTTGTAGGCAGGCGCGTTCAAATCTTCTAGCAAATCCACCGCGGTAAAGTCAAACGGTGAGCTAAACATGGTGATGCCGACTTTGTGGGCATAATCAAATAATGGCTTATGCCAATCCCACGGGGTATAGGCTTCTTGGTACAGCTCGTACAGGGTGCGACCGTCCCACAAGCCGCCATGAATCTGAAAATCAGGGGCGGTGCTGTTTAGGGTAATAGTATCTGGGGTGTAGGTCTGCATTTTGACCGCGTCTGCCCCACACGCCTTTGCCATGTCGATGATGCGGTAGGCGTTGCCCACGTCGCCATTGTGATTGGCAGACATCTCAGCGATGATGTAAGGCGCATGGTCAATGCCGATAGGGCGGTGGTTGATGTGGAATTTTGTCATTGTTAACCTAATTGTTTGGGAGCATCCGTCTTCAAACCATCTTCTTTGCAAACGTGCTCTTTAAAAAGTTGAGAAATAGCTTCTGTAACTATTTGATTTTGTGGTTGATTGAGTTTGACTGACAACGCCTCAAGCATCGCAATTGTATCCACATGAAGCTTCAACCCTTTGGTCTTATAACCCCGCTTGGTATCGCTATCGGCGTTAATCTTTACCCTTGATTTTGCCATACTACCACTCTATAATAATGGAGCAGTTAGCAGGTTTCCCCACTAACTCCCTAGCGTCAACTAGGGCTTGTTTCCTTAATTAATAAGCATTATTGCTCACTAATAGTAGGATAACAAGGACGATGATAATGAAATACTTTTTCATCGTTTATTGCTCCGAAAGTTAGTTAGTGGAAGACTAACCGCCTATCTTGTCAACACAAGGGTGGTAGGACACCCTGCCTTGATAAAAATATTGTAAGCTAACTTACACAAAAAAGCCACTGAAATAGTGGCTTTTTGCTTTTCTAGTAATTAAAATGCTCACTTAACAACCCAAACTCAACCACATCATACCGTTTTTCACCTACCCCAAAATACTGTTTTAACACGTCTTTTTCTACAAAACCCAATTTGCGGTGCAACGCTAATGACGCGGTATTATATGCTAGCACTTGTGCGGTGATGTTATTAATTGGGGTGGTGTTAAAAATCTGGGCAATCGCAAGCACGCCTAACGCAAAGCCAAGCCCTTGCCCTTTGGGGCTATCGGGGGATAAATAAAATCCCCAACTGGCGGTTTTGTCATTGGATTTATTTTTTGGAGAATTTAAAGTTTGGTATTTATCAATTGTACTTTGGGTGACATTGACAAAACCCATCGGCTTGCCTTGCCATAAAAAAATCATCAAATGCACATTCGGATTGTCTAATTGTCTGCCAAACCATGTCTCATGCTCAGCCAGCGCAATTTCATCTTGCCCAAACATCCATTGGCGCACGTCCGCATGATTTCGCCATTGCCAAACCCGTTGGGTATCGGCTTGGGTCGCTTTTCGCACTTGGCAATGGGGCAGTTTTTGGGCAAATTCAATATGATTAGCCACTCGTTTTGCCCCTTGTCCATCGACCAACTTGGCAGATTGACGGCTCAATTTTTGATAGTCGGCGGTTAAATCATTTAATAAAATAGGTAATTGCGCATCCAATTTGGTGATATCATTTACCACTTTGACCATATTTTTGGCTGCCAGTGCTTTGGCAATCACTTTTTGGTTATCCGCCAGTACCAATAGCACCATTGGCAAGCCTAGACAACAACGCTCCCATGTGGTGCTACCGCTTGCCCCAATGGCAATATCAGCGTTTGCCATTAATTCCGCCATATTGTTGGCATTGATGATAACTTGGCAATTCGGCATTTGATTGGCAAAGGCTTGCACACTGGCAATATGCGGGGCGGTTTTGCCCATCACCACTGTGATAGCAAACGTTATATCTTGTTGCAACATATAAGCCTGTAACGCTTGCAACACCTTTAGCGTGACGTTGTCTTTATCCACGCCGCCCAAATTAATAAGGATAGATTTGGGTGCCGTGATGTTATGACGTCTGCTTAGGCTAAATTGTCGCCATTCAGCAAATTCTTGACGCAGTAAGCTATAGCGTGTGCCCAATAATAAGCGACAATTTTCGCTGACCAACCCTTGATAATCATTCATCACTCGCCCAAAATTTTGGTCAAGTAGCATCTCGCAATCATGCTCACGGTCGGCTAAATCGTCAATCACCAAAATTTTGACATTGGGTAACAGGCGTTTGGCCTGCTGTTCCCAGTCTTTGCCAATGGCATAATGGTCAATAATCAGCCAATCGGGCTGCAAGTCGGTTAATAGTGGCTCACAGGCGGCAAAATCATCATGTTCAGATACGCCTAGCCATTCGCTATGGGCATGGCTTTTTTCAAAATTTTTGGCAAAATTCGGGGTTTTAAGGTTGGCTAACAGATGGCTATCAAAGCCTTTTTGCCCAATAAAATCCGCCAAATGCCCGTCATGTTCACGGCAAATAAATGTAATATCATGCCCATTTTTTGCTAATACATTGGCAAGGGTTAGGCAGCGCATGGCATGACCGCTACCAATTTGTAAACTTGCATCTACTCGAATGACAAATTTCATGTTGCCTTACACCTTTTGGAGATATTGCATGGCGTACAAACGCTCGGCAAATTGCCAATCTGCGTCATCATCAATGTCCACCACACGGTATTTTGGCAAGACAAAGGCGGTGGCATGGTTGTGGATTTTATCCTCATGACGCCACGCCTCTGCCTTTCCCCAATAAAACTGCCCTGCGTCATAATAGGCATGCGGCAAGTCTTGGGTACGCATTTGCTCATGCTCGCCAAATACGCTGGCTACATTGCCTGTTTCATCTAGTTTAAGTGCCCGTAAAATATTCGATTCAAATTCTAGCACTGGAAAACAATACAAACTCTGTGACTGTTGCCAATGGGCAAAACTTTGGGTCAAATCGCTGGGCTGTAGTAGCGGCGTACAAGGGTATAGGCAGCAGATATTGCCTTCTAAGCCTTGTATGGCGTGGCGTATCACGGCAACCGTGGTGGCATAATCATCGGCAAGTTCTGTAGGTCGTTGGATGACGTTTGCCCCATTTTGACTAGCGATATCGGCAATCTCATCATCATCGGTGGTGACGATAATTTGCTCAAATAGCTTACTGGCTTGGGCGGTCGCAATGGCGCGAGCGAGCATGGGTTTGCCACAAAACGCTTTGATATTTTTGCGGGGAATGCGTTTGCTACCGCCACGGGCAGGGATAATACAGATAGTCATCTATGCCGACGCCTGTTGCAAAGCGACCTTGAGTGCCTCTATTACTTGGTCTTGCAAGTCTTCGCTCAAGTCATAATACAATGGCAAGCTAATCGCTTGTGCATAGTAGCTTTCGGCATGGGGAAAGTCGCCTTGCTTAAAGCCCAACTTGGCATAATACGGCTGGGTATGCACAGGGATATAATGTACATTGACCCCAATATTTTGCGCTCTCAAGCTGTCAAATACCTGTTTACGGGTTCTGCCACTTTCTGGTTTAATCTGAATAGGGTATAAATGCAGACCTGAATAGTTTTTTGGGTTTCTAAAGGGCAAAATAATAGGTAACTCTGCCAGCAACGTATCATAGCGGTTGGCAAGCTGATGGCGGCGTGCCACGAATGTGTCAAGGTTTGCCATTTGGCTCACGCCGAGCGCCCCTTGCAGCTCTGTCATGCGGTAGTTAAAGCCCAAATCCACTTGCTGATAGTACCAGCTACCATCGGCTTCATGGGTCATTTTGTCGGCTTCACGGGTGATGCCATGACTGCGAAAGAGTTGCATTTTTTTGGCTAAAATTTGGTTATTTGTGGTGGCAAGCCCGCCTTCTGCGGTGGTGATGATTTTGACAGGGTGAAAGCTAAACACGGTGATATCACTGTATTGGCAACTGCCGATGGGTTTTTGCTGATAGCTGCCACCAATGGCATGCGAAGCATCTTCAATAATTTTAAAGCCATATTGCTGCGATAGTGCATAAATGGCTGCCATATCACAAGGTTCTCCTGCAAAATGGACAGGTATGACAATTTTTGGCAGTGTGTGATTGGCTTTGGCAAGCTGCAGTTTTTCTGCCAGTTTTTCAACTGACATGTTAAGGGTAACAGGGTCAATGTCAACAAAATCCACGGTTGCCCCACAATACAGCGCACAGTTACTAGACGCCACAAAGGTATTGGGCGTCGTCCATAACCAATCACCCTTGCCCAACCCTAGCGCCAAACAAGCGATATGCAGTGCTGAGGTGGCACTATTGACTGCCACACCATAGCTTGCCCCAGTATAGGTGCTGACAAGTTCTTCAAAGGCAGGGACTTGGCTGCCTTGGGTCAAAAAGTCGGACTTTAAAACGCTGACCACCGCTTCAATATCCGCATCGGTGATATGCTGACGACCATAAGGAATAAACTGATTTGCCATATTCTGTACCAAATAATAGTAAGTAATAACCAACGATTAACGGTTAGATTTTACCGATTTTGTCTTTGTTGGTGTCAATCCACGCTTTGAGCGCATCAACGCTCATCCATTCGCTGTTGTTGTCACTGGCATACACAAAGCCTTCGGGTACGCGAACGCCATCTTTGATACGCTCAGGCGATTCACTCCAGCCATTAATGGCAGGCAAGATTTTAAAATGCTCGGGATACTCATATGTATAATAAGCATCTTCGCTACTAATCATCTGCTCGTGTAGTTTTTCGCCTGGGCGAATGCCAATGGTTCTTTGCTCGCACTGCTCACACACAGCGGTGGCAAGGTCTGGCATGGTCATGGAAGGAATTTTTTTGACATAAATCTCACCGCCCACCATGTCATCAAACGCATGCCAAACCAGCTCCACCCCTTGCTCCAGCGAGATCATAAAACGGGTCATGCGTGGGTCAGTAATTGGCAAAACGCCCTTGTCTTTGATGGACATAAAAAACGGAATCACCGAACCGCGGCTGCCCATGACGTTGCCATAACGCACCACCGCAAAACGGCTACCATGCTCGCCTGAGTACGAGTTGCCTGCCACAAACAGCTTGTCTGAGGCAAGTTTGGTGGCGCCATACAGATTGACAGGGCTACTGGCTTTGTCGGTGGAGAGAGCCACCACTTTTTTGATGCCTTTATCAATACAAGCATCAATGAGGTTCATCGCGCCATTGATGTTGGTTTTGATACATTCAAACGGGTTGTATTCGGCAGTGGGCACAATCTTGGTGGCGGCGGCATGTACCACATAATCCACCCCATCTAACGCACGGTATAGGCGGTCTTTATCGCGCACATCACCAATAAAAAAACGCACCCTTGGGTCGTTTTGGTAGAGTTTTGCCATTTCCCACTGTTTCATCTCATCACGAGAAAAAATAATCAGTTTTTTGGGGTTATATTTTGCCAATGTCATCGGCACAAACGTATGACCAAATGACCCTGTACCACCTGTGACCAAAATTGTTGAATTGCTTAACATAGCGCGTCTCTTTTGAAAGTATGTCTTTTTAATGTCTCTATCTATATATTTGCTAATAGGGCTATTTGCCAATACAGCAACGCCTATCTAGCCCCAAACCCTGTCAGCATGGTCTGTAACGTCTTAATCACAATCAGCACATCTAGGGCAAAAGAGATATGCTTGATATAATAAAAATCGTATTGTACTTTTAATGCCGTTTCGTCTTCATTGCCCGCATAGCCTTGGGTGACTTGTGCCCAGCCTGAAATCCCTGGTTTGACAATATGACGGTAATTATAAAACGGGATACTTTGCTCAAACGCCTTGACGAAACTGAGCTGCTCAGGTCTTGGGCCTATCAGACTCATGTCGCCTTTTAGTACATTGATAAACTGCGGGAGCTCATCAATACGCGTTTTACGGATAAACTTACCCACCCGTGTCACCCGCGCATCATTTTCTTGTGCCAGTTTTGCCCCATGTTTTTCGGCATCTGTGGTCATACTGCGAAACTTATAAATTTTAAATAATTTACCGCCTTGCCCTACTCGCTCCTGCACAAAAATCACGTTGCCTGTACTTTCTAGACGTATTAATAATGCCGTTAATAAGCAGATTGGCAATACCAATGGCGCCACCAAGATAATTGCCAAGCTATCTAATAACTGCTTGAACCATAAATAGCCTTGTGATGGCAACAACGAGCCAAGCTCATTCTCATACAAATGGTGAATGGGCAAACGACCTGTTAATGACTCATACACTTGGCGGTTATTATACACGGGACGCCCCTGCAGTGTCTGCTTGGTTAAAAACCGCTGCCACGCTTCATCAAGTTGTGGGGATGACAAATCTACCACAATCGCTTGAATTTGCTTGGATTGTAAGTCACTAAGCTGCGGTTTTTCAAGACGTAGCCAACGAATTTGAAAAATCTGTTCAAAATGTTGACAATGCCCAAGCGGGATATACGCCATGTAGGGGTGATTGGCTTTTTGCTCTAACAAATAAGAAATAAAGAAAAACACCACCCCCACACTGCCCGAAAACGCCAAATAATACAGCGAATACGGCAGGCGAAAAATAATAATCAGCGCGCCTAGTAGCGTCATCACAATCAATAACGTGGGAAACACAAACGAAACCGAACGCTGCCCAGGAAACTGGGTCAACCGCCGTAACCCCAAAGTCACCAGCAGCACGCCAAGCGACGTAAGCACCACACTATTAAACTCGGTTAATAGCCAGTGCCCCTGCAAAAAACGGCGGCGCCACATCAATACCGCGGGCAAAATCACCACCACCAGCCAGCCACATACTAGCCTTACCAATAAATAGCGCCAAACTTTGAGTAACCACTCCTGCATTATTTTAGCCCTGTCTTTTCGGGATTATCTTGTCGCCATGCCCTAAATTGTTGATACAGCGGACTAAACGTGGCAGGGTCTTTTTCTGCCAACGCCGACAAATCGGCATCCACATTGTCGCAATCTGACACATCTCTTACCATAATACAAGCGGCCTTAATATGGGCGAGTGCCGCTTGTGGGCGCGCTTCAAATGCCAAAAACTGTGCATATGCTAAGATATTAAACTGTGATGAATCCGTGTTAAGTACATTTTGAAAAATTGCTTTTTTAAGGGGTGCATCCACCCGATTGACAGGCACCTGCATTGCCAAAATACGCTCTTGATAAGCACTAAACCCAAACAACCCGCTTTGATAGCTGATATCGCTATCTTTACTGAGATGATTGGTATGTTTGACAAACCGATTATAATCCAAGTAATTAAGGTGCATATACTGCCAAATATAATAGCCCGACAATACCGCCGCCCCTAATACCGCCGCCGCTAGCGCACGTCTAGCCATAGGACGGCTAGCAAGCTGCCAGTGGCGCTGCTCGATCAGTGCCAAAAACAACGCAAAAACCGCCAAATAACGAAAATACCAAAGCGGATATTCAACACTGGCGTACAAAATACTTGCCACCACAAACGCCAGTGCAATCGCGCTTTCGCTGCTATGATGCCAATGAAGCGCCCTTAGCAGTACCCAAATAATTGGTACAAAGCACAGGGCACCGAGCACGCCAAGCTCTGCCAAAATCATGGTCACAAAGTTATGCGAATGGTCGGCAATCTCTGGCCATTTAAAATATTGGGCATAGTTGACACTTGCGCCCATATAATTGTTCCAGCCCACCCCTGTCAGCACATGGTCATAAAACATCATCATGGCACGCTCGCTCATTGCCGAACGGTTGCCTTGACCGCCTGCCATACGGCTCACTGCCCCTAGCTCATTGGCGCTACTGTAGTTACTCAGCCAGCTTGCTCCCATATAATAAACCATAAACATAGCCAGCCCAAATACAACCGCTATTAGCTTATTTTTCCATGGTATGGGTTGGCTCAAAAAATAAATGGGTATCACCGCAAGCATCATCACCAGACCTGCACGGCTCTGGGTAAGAGCAAGTCCAATGGTAAAAATAATAAACATCACCATCAAGATAAACCGATAGTGCTGCCGATAGGCATGGGTGATATTTAATGGCAGAGTCACTTTGTCTTTAAAGGATTGGTGAAGCTGATAAATCACCCCACACAGCGCCAACACAAACGCATAGCCTGCATGATTGGCTTGTCCAAAATTGCCGTCATAGCGTCCGCCGTTGGCATTGCCACGCGCAATCACCCAGCCTTGGTAGTTAATTTGGTAACCTTGGGTTTGCATCATTTGAATGATAAAGGTGAGAATCGCCATGAGATACACGGCAACAAATAGGTAGTTGAGTAGCTTTGCCTTATCCGCTATGTTACCAGCCACAAGCGCTGTCAACGCTACTAGCACCAAGCTTGCCACTGGAAATATGAGGGCATCTGGGTAGGCAATGTGGTTAAATAACGGCTGCGCTAGAATGAGGGCTGCCAGCGTAAGCCAGCTGAACACAGAGGCGTTTATTTTTTGGAGGGGGTGATACCAAGCAAACCCTGCTACGCCCAATGCTACCATGCAAAAGGCACTGGCATTGACCACAAAATCTCGCCCAAGGGGCGAATGCCAAGGCATGAGGTAGGTGATGATGGCAAGCCCTATACACAGGGCAAACCAGCGTAGGGGTTGGGGATATATTGGTTGGGTGTGGGCAGATGGCATGGCGGTATTTTGGCTGTGGTCAACGTAAAAATGCTAAACGGGGTAGTTTAGCATTTT
>RRZT011639466.1_pt1 | contig 14642 bp, 15 predicted proteins | sample 2165551 | NCBI WGS metagenome assembly RRZT01 (sample SAMN10456910, study PRJNA506462) | wastewater metagenome | biome: wastewater; feature: sludge; material: wastewater sludge; isolation source: wastewater sludge with Escherichia coli K12::gfp cells carrying plasmid... | place: USA: Moscow, Idaho... | reverse complement strand
CCGCCACGGCTCGACCTTCGGCGGCAACGCGGTCGCCTGCGCCGCCGCCCTCGCCACCCTCGATCTGGTCGAGGGCGGCCTCGCCGAGCACGCCGCCAAGGTGGGAAACCAGCTGATGGAGCGCCTGCGGGTGGTGCAGGGTGACCACCCCGACAAGGTGGTCGACGTGCGCGGCCGCGGCCTCATGATCGGCATCGAGCTGCCCGACCACGACGCCGCCGAGGCCCTCGAACAGGCCTGCTTCCGGGCCGGCCTCCTGGTGTTGACCTGTGGGCCGGCCGCGGTCCGCCTCGCCCCGCCCCTCGTCGTCACCCCCGAGCAGGCCGACCTCGCCGTCGACCTCCTCGCCGGCGCCCTCGCCACCCTGTGACCGGGCCCGTCGCCGCCGTTCTCGAGGTGAGAGCGCGCGGAAGGCGCGCGCCATCGCCTCCGGTCTCCGCCGCCGGCCGTTCCCGAGGCGAGAGCGCGCGGAATGTGCGCGCCATCGCCTCGGGCTCGGAGCGACCCTGCTGGAGGTGTCCGTGAGCGGCGAGCTGCGGACGGTGGCTGGCCGGGTGGCGTTGGTGACGGGCGCCGCCTCGGGGATCGGGCGGGCCACGGCGGCGCTGCTGGCCGAGGACGGTGCCCTCGTCGCTGCGCTGGACCGGGACGAGCCGGAGGCGCCGGCCGGCGGCCGGGCCTGGGCGTGCGACGTGACCGACGGCGCCCGGGTGGACACCGTCCTGGCAGAGGTGCGGGACGCCCTCGGGCCGGTCGACATCCTCGTGAACTGCGCCGGCGTGTCCCTGCCGGCGGCGATCGACGGTGACGGGTTCGAGGAGTCCTGGGACCAGACGCTCGCGGTCAACCTCACCGGCATGGCCCGCACCATCCGGGCCTGTGTCGACGACCTGCGCCGCAACGGCGACGGGAGGGTGGTCAACATCGCCTCGAGCGAAGCGCTCGGCGCCACCGCCTACCTGTCGGCCTACACCGCTTCGAAGCACGGCGTCGTCGGCCTCACCAAGGCGCTGGCGGTCGAGCTCGGCCGCAGCGGCGTCACCGTCAACGCCGTGTGCCCGGGCCCCATCCATACCGGAATGACGGCGATCATCCCCGACGAGGCCAAGGCCACCTTCGCCCGGCGTCGGGTCCCCGCCGGCCGGTACGGCGAGCCTGCCGAGGTGGCCCATGCGGTTTGGTCGTTTGTCCTGCCCGGCGCCTCGTTCGTCAACGGCTCGGTCCTCAGCGTCGACGGCGGCATGGTCGCCCAGAACACCTGACACTGGCTGCTCCTTCGTCGCAGCAGCTTCGCCATCCTCGAGTTCGGGAAGGGCTGGCCCATCCGAACGCTGAGCGTGGCGCCTAGGCGAAGCAGGAGTCGAGGAACTGCTCGAAGCCGACGGGGTCGGCGGTGATGCGCAGGTGGCCGTCGGCGTCGCGGGAGATGTCGAGCGACGGGCAGAAGAACGCGCCGGCCGGCGTGAAGAAGTGGGGCGAGCCCTGGACGCCTCGTGCCTCACCCTCGGCGTGGTCGGCCAGCACCAGGTCGACGGGCGGATCGTCGAGGTCGATGGCGACGCCGTGGCGGTCGGCGACTTCGGTCAGCACGCCGATGTCGGCGACGTCGCGCCCGCGCTCGAACAGCAGGTCGCGGAGCTCGAGGCTGATGGCCTCGCCCGTGGCGAGGTCCATTCCGTAGCCGACCGCCGCGAGCGCCATCGCCGGCAGCGAGGTGGCCGGGAAGGCCGCAGGGTCGAAGGCCCGGAAGAGGTCGCCGGCCACCTGCTCGCGGATCTCGTCGACCTCCTCGGCGATGAAGTCCGGGTCGAGGGGCCGCCCGTTGACCACCTCCAGGGGCCACGAGCGGACCCGTAGGCGCACCTCGGCCAGTGCCGGGTCGGCGTCGCGGCGCTCGACGAAGCGCCGCAGCCCGACGTGGGTGAAGGGGCAGCCGACGTCGGCGAACACCTCGATCTGTGGGGCCATGAGGTCCTTCTACCCGCTCGAAGCGCCGACGTCCCGGGCCGAACGTCCTCTTTCCCACCGGCGAGGAGGGAACGGGGTCAGGAGCTGAACAGCTCGCGGCGGGAGGGTCGCAGCATGCGCTGCAGCTCGCGGTACGCCCGGGTCATCTCACTCATGCGTCGCTGGCCCTCCGCCTGCACGCTGGGGTCGGCGCCGGCCAGACGATCAGGGTGCCACACGGCCGCCTGATCGCGGAAGACCGCGACGACCTCGTCCCAGGTGGCGTCCCAATCGATGCCGAGGGTCCGGTAGGCGGCGAGGGCTTGCGGCGAGGTGGAGCGGTGCCAGGGGTCGCGGTCCGGGTCGAGGGAGGGGCCAGGGGCGAGGGAGGAGCCCGGGTCGAGGGAGGGGCCCGGGTCGAGGGAGCGGCCCGGGAGGCACCCGCGCTCGAAGGGGAAGACCGTCGGCGGAGCCGACGGCGCCGTGGTGACCGGGGGCGACGGACCAGGGGTCGGGGGCGGCGGTGGAGGAAGAGGAGGTGGAGGAGGGGGCGGCGGCGGCGGAGCGGCGGCCGTCGCCGCCGGGTCCTGGCGGCGCTCGGGCAACCCCGAGGGCGGGCCCTGGGACAGCCGGCGCCGATCCCCGCCCACCCACCAGGCATGCTCCTCGCTCGAGAGGTCCACGTTGTCCGTGCCCCGGTCTCGCCGCCATCCCATGTCCCTCCATCGACCGGCGCGCCGGTCAGTGTGAGCGGTATCGGTCGGTGCGACCGATGCTGGGGCGAACCGATCATGGGTAGGGGACCGGCCTGGCCGGCGGGGCCCGCCGGCCGCAACCGACTAGAGTCGGTTCGTAAGCGCCCCCAGAAACGAACGGAGACGCCTGTGCCCGCAACCGTGGTTGTCGGCACCCAGTGGGGCGACGAAGGCAAGGGCAAGTTCACCGACCTCGTCGCCAAAGAGATGCAGCTCGTGGTCCGCTACCAAGGCGGCCACAACGCGGGCCACACCATCGTGGTCGACGGCGAGAGCTTCGCCCTTCAACTGGTGCCCAGCGGGATCCTGTACGACCACATCACCCCGGTCATCGGCAACGGGGTGGTGGTCGACCCCGTCGTGCTCCTCGCCGAGGTCGACATGCTCGAGGGCAAGGGCGTCGACTGCTCGCGCCTGAAGGTCAGCGGCAACGCCCACCTGATCCTCCCGTACCACCAGGAGATCGACGCGATCACCGAGCGGTACCTCGGCAAGAACAAGCTGGGGACGACCAAGCGCGGCATCGGCCCGGCCTACGCCGACAAGGCCGCCCGCGTGGGCATCCGCGTCCAGGACCTTCAGGACCCGAAGATCTTCCGGGCCAAGCTGGACCTCGTCCTGAAGGAGAAGGCGCCGTTGCTGGCCAAGGTCTACAACCGGCTGCCGCCCAAGGCCGACGACATCGCCTCGCTCTACCTCGACGAGTGCCTTCCCCGCCTCGAGCCGTACATCGCCGACACGGTCACCCTCGTGCACGATGCCCTCGACGCCGGCCAGCACGTGCTGCTGGAAGGGGCCCAGGCCACGTTCCTCGACCTGGACCACGGCACCTACCCCTACGTCACCTCGTCGAACCCGGTGGCCGGCGGCGCGTGCACCGGCGCCGGCGTGGGCCCGCTCTACATCGACCGGGTCATCGGGATCGCCAAGGCCTACATCACCCGGGTGGGCGCCGGGCCCTTCGTCACCGAGCTCTTCGACGACGTCGGCGACCTGCTCGTGGATCGCGGCCACGAGTACGGCACCAACACCGGCCGCCGCCGCCGCCCGGGGTGGTTCGACGCGGTCATGCTGCGGCAGGCAGTGCGGGTGAACTCCCTGTCCGAGGTGGCCCTGACCAAGCTCGACGTCCTCGACACCCTCGACACCCTCAAGGTGTGCGTGGCCTACGAGGCCGACGGTGAGCGCTACGAGCACCTGCCGTACCACCAGTCGGTGCTGCACGCCGCCAAACCGGTGTACGAGGAGCTACCGGGGTGGAAGACCGACCTGTCGGCCATGACCGAACGCCATGAGCTTCCGGGGGCCGCACAGGACTACGTCGCCTTCCTCGAGGCGCAGATCGGTGTTCCCATCCGCCTCGTGGGGGTGGGCCCGGGCCGCGAGCAGTTCCTGCACTTCGCGGCCTAGTGAGGATCGGAGGGTCGTCGATGAGGGTCTGTGTGGTCGGCAGTGGTGGTCGCGAGCACGCGTTGGCGCACGTCCTGGCCCGCACGGCCACGTCCGTGGTGGTCACACCCGGCAACCCGGGCATCCCGGGATCGATCGCCACGCGACCCGAGGAGGTCGACGCCGACCTGTTCGTCGTCGGCCCCGAGGCGCCGCTGGTCGACGGTCTCGCCGACCGCCTGCGGGCCCAGGGCAAGCTCGTGTTCGGGCCGGGTGCCGACGGGGCCCGGTTGGAGGGCTCCAAGGCATGGATGAAGGAGGTGCTCATCGACGCCGGCGTCCCCACGGCCGCCTATGGCGCCTTCACCGCCGACGAGGAGCGCGCTGCACTCGACTTCCTGGCCACGATGCCCGGCCCCTACGTGGTCAAGACCGACGGGCTTGCCGCGGGCAAGGGCGTCGTGGTCACCGAGTCGTTCGACGAAGCCCGCGCCGCGGTGATCGCCTATCTGTCCGGGTCGGCGTTCGGAGCCGCCGGCCAGCGCCTCGTCATCGAGGAGTTCCTGGCCGGCCCGGAGCTGTCCATCCTGGCCGTCTGCGACGGCCGTCGAGCGGTCGCACTGGCGCCGGCCCAGGACTTCAAGCGCATCGGCGACGGCGAGACCGGACCGAACACCGGCGGCATGGGCGCCTATTCGCCGGTCCCCGTCGCCGGCGACGACGTGGTGGCCGAGGTCATGGCCACCGCGGTCGAGCCCACTCTCGCCGCGCTGCGCGAACGTGGCGTCGACTACCGAGGTGTGCTGTACGCCGGTCTCGTGCTCACCGCTGCAGGACCCAAGGTGCTCGAGTACAACGTCCGCTTCGGTGATCCCGAGACCCAGGTCGTGGTGCCTCGGCTCTCGTCCGACCTCGTCGAGCTGCTGGCCCAGGCCGCCGCCGGCGAGATCTCGGTCACGCCGACCTTCGTGGACGACGCCTTCGTCACCGTGGTCTGTGCCGCGGAGCACTATCCGGCGGCGCCCCGCATCGGCGACGTGATCGAGGGCATCGATGCGGCCGCGGCCACGGGCGCGACGGTGTTCTGCGCCGGTGTCGCCGCCGACGCCGACGGTCGGCTGGTGACCGCTGGCGGGCGGGTGCTGGCGGTCACCGGCTCGGGCACCAGCATCGCGTCGGCCCGGGACGTGGCGTACGCAGCCGTCGACCTGATCTCGTGGCCTGGTATGCAGAGGCGCACGGACATCGCCCGGCACGCAGCCGGGCAGTAGCCACCACCAACTGACCAGGAGGGTCCCGCTGATGAAGGTCGCCGTGCTCATGGGGTCGGAGTCCGACAAGGAGAAGATGGCGCCCGCCGGGGACACCCTCGCCCGGTTCGGCATCGAGGCCGACGTACGGGTGCTGTCTGCCCACCGAACGCCGGCCAGGGTGGCCGAGTTGGCGTCGACCGCCCGCGACAACGGGTACGTCGCCTTCATCTGCGGGGCCGGGATGGCCGCGCACCTCGCCGGCGCCGTCGCGGCCCAGACCACCTTGCCGGTGGTGGGTGTCCCCCTCTCGGGGGGTGCCCTCGACGGTGTCGACGCGCTCTACTCGACGGTCCAGATGCCCAAGGGCATCCCGGTGGCCACCGTGGCGGTGAACGGGTCGATGAACGCCGCCCTGCTCGTCGTGCAGATGCTCGCCATCGGTGACCCGGACCTGGCCGCCAAGCTGGCCGAGCACCGTCGGGAGATGGCGGGGGCGTGATCCCGCCGCCGGCGCGCTGCCTCAGGGTCGAGGGGCCGGCGGGTCCTCGCCCAACTGCTCGGGCGTGACCGGCCCGAAGAACGTCGGCTCTGCCCGCTTGGGTGGCGGTGGCGGGGGCGGCGGCGGGGGGAGTGCGTCCTGGGGGTCGGCCAGCAGGTCGCGGACGCGCAGCGCCGGCCGGCCGCTCACGTGCTCCCAGGCGGCGGGGTCGGGGACCGACGACGCCGACCGCTGGACCAGCGGGGTGTTCGCGGTGAAGAGCTGGTCGGCATCGATGTGTGGCGGCGGGGGCGGGAGGTCGGGGCTTCCGGGGGGTGCGGCCGGAGGCAGGGGCGCCGAAGGCAGTGGTGACCGTTCGCCGGAGTATCCGGGCATGGGGGGAAGCCCCTCGAAGGGGTCCGCCGGCGCCGCGGGCAGGTCGTCGGTCGGCGTGTCCGCTTCGTCCACGGGCGGAGGTGATGGGGGCGCTGCGTCCTCCGATGGTGCGGGTGGGGTCGACGGCGCCGGTCGAGGTGGCGGGGGCGGGGGAGGGGGCCGCTCGGCCATCGCGGGGCGGCTCGATTGCCTGGGCGGTGGGGACGTCGGGCGGGTCTCCGACACGTCGGGGGCCCGGGTGTCGAACCCCGCGGGCTCGAGGTGGGGGAGGGGTGGCACGGGCGGAACCGGGGCGTCCCGGGACTCGACCGGCGGCCGAGCAGGCGGCGGAGGCGGAGGCGGTGACGGTGCAGGTGGCGGAGGCGGAGGCGGTGTCAGTGTCGGTGCGGGTGGCGGAGGCGGTGTCGGTTCGGGTGGTCGCGGTGGCGGGGCGTTCGTCAGGGTGGGCGCCGGCGGAGGCGCGGGCGGGATGATCGCCCCCAGGTCGTCCGCCGCCGAAGAGCCGCCGGCGGTGGGGGTGGTCGGCGACGGGAGCGCCGTCAGCGACGCGGGCGGGAGCATCGGCCCAGGGTCGGGCAGGTCGCCCGCCCGTGGCTTGTCGCTCGCCTGCGGTGCGTCGATCACCGGCACCGTCGTGATCGCGGGCGGAGGTGGCGGCGCCACCTCCTCCAGGTCGGGGATCGCAGACTGGAGCAGGAACTGCGGCGCTTCGGTTGGAGTGGGATCGAGCGCCGGTGGCGGGATGGGTGGTGCGTGGCGGGTGCCCTCCGGCGGGCCGGGGGGATCCGGCGTGGGCGACGGGGCCAGTCGTGCCGGCTCGCCGACGGCCCCGTCGCCGTGGCGTGTCGGGTCGGACCGTGGCGCTTCGGCGACCTTCCCCACCGGCGGCGCCGGTGGCGGCGCGGCCGCATCGGGTGGGGCGTTGGGGAGCAGCAGGTCCTGCTCGGTGAGGCCCTCGGTGGGGTCGGCGTTCAGCGACCACTCGACCTCCACGGCGCCGGTACCGTGCTTCTGGGACTCCTTGGCCGCCTTGCGGCGGGCCCTGGTCTCCCTGCTCAGCTCCTTCTTCGACTTCAGGGGAGCGTTCCCGGCCGTGGTGCGGACGCCGGCGGCCGCGAGGGCGCAGGCGATGCAGAAGGGTGGCTTGTCGGGCCCGAACGAGTACACCAGGCACTCGGGGCAGAATTCGTTGCCGCATGCACGGCACACGTCTCCCGCGGCTTCGAATTGGTGCTTCGCGCAGCGGCCCTCCATCCGGTTTCACGTCGGCAGCGGAATGGTGGTTCTTGATGGGACTTGACCTGATGATCCCCAACGTCCTGGCCTCGCGGTATGCGAGCGCGCCCCTGGCGGCGCTGTGGTCGCCGGCCCACAAGGTGGTGCTCGAACGCCGGCTCTGGATCGCCATACTTCGGGCGCAGCGCGACCTCGGGGTCGACGTGCCCGACGGAGTCCTCGAGGCCTACGAGGCCGTCGTCGACCAGGTCGACCTCGACTCGATCGACGCCCGCGAGCGGGTCACCCGCCACGACGTCAAGGCGAGGGTCGAGGAGTTCTCCGCCCTCGCCGGCCACGAGCACGTCCACAAGGCCATGACCTCCCGCGATCTCACGGAGAACGTCGAGCAGCTCCAGGTGCGGCGCTCGCTCGAGCTCATCCGCGACCGCATGGTGGCCGCCCTCGTGGTGCTGGCCGACCGGGCCGTCGAGCACCGCGACACGGTCATCACCGGCCGCAGCCACAACGTCCCGGCGCAGGCCACGACGCTGGGCAAGCGCTTCGCCTCCGCCGGCGAGGAGCTGCTCATCGCCTACGAGCGCATCGAGGACCTCCTCGGGCGCTATCCCCTGCGGGGCCTCAAGGGGCCGGTGGGCACCTCCCAGGACCAGCTCGACCTCTTCGGTGGGGACGCCGACAAGCTCGACCAGCTCGAGCAGCAGGTGGCCGCCGAGCTGGGCTTCACCCGGGTGCTGGGCAGCGTCGGGCAGGTGTACCCCCGCTCGCTCGACCTCGACGTGGTCACCGCGCTGGCCCAGGCCGTGGCGGGGCCGTCCAGCCTGGCCACCACCATCCGCCTCATGGCCGGCCAGGAGTTGGCCACCGAGGGCTTCCGCCCCGGCCAGGTGGGCTCGTCGGCCATGCCCCACAAGATGAACAGCCGCTCGTGTGAGCGCATCTGCGGCTTCGGCACCATCCTCGCCGGCCACGTCACCATGGCCACCGGCCTGGCGGGGGACCAGTGGAACGAGGGCGACGTGAGCTGCTCGGTGGTGCGCCGGGTGATGCTGCCCGACGCCTTCTTCGCCGCCGACGGGGCCTTCCAGACCCTGCTCGACGTGCTCGGCGCCTTCGGGGCCTACCCGGCGGTGATCGAGCGCGAGCTGCGCCGCTACCTGCCCTTCCTCGCCACCACCAAGATCCTGCTCGCCGCCGTGCGCCTGGGCCTGGGGCGCGAGGAGGCCCACGAGATCGTCAAGGAGCACGCGGTGGCGGCGGCGCTGGCGCTACGCGAGTCAGGGGGCGACGCCAATGACCTCTACGAGCGCCTCGGTGCCGACCCCCGCCTGCCCCTGTCGGCGGCCGAGGTGGAGGCGTTGGTGGGTGATCCGATCACCTTCGTGGGCGACGCCGGCCGCCAGGTGGGCGTGTTCGCCGACCGCGTCGCCGAGGTGGCCGCCCGCCATCCCGAGGCGGCAAAGTACGAACCGGAGTTCGTCATCTGAGAGACTGGGGTCGAATGCCCCCGGCGCCGGCCCACTCCGCCGTGTCGTCGATCCGTCCCGTCCGCCCGCACCCCGCCTCCGAGGAGACCGCCATGGCCGCCATCGACCTCCCCCACCTCGCCACCGGAAAGGTGCGCGACATCTACGACGCCGGTGACGACCGCCTGCTCATCGTCACGTCGGACCGGATCTCGGCGTTCGACGTCGTCATGGACCAGCCCATCCCCGACAAGGGCCGGGTGCTCACCGCCATCTCCGCGTTCTGGTTCGACGAGCTCGGCGCCGTCGCCCCCCACCACCTGCTCTCGACCGACCTCGCCGACGTGCCGGCCGCCGCCCAGGACCCGAGCCTCGCCGGGCGGATCATGCTCGTGAAGAAGGCCGAGATGCTGCCCCTCGAGTGCATCGTCCGGGGCTACCTCACCGGGTCGGCCTGGAAGGAGTACCAGCGCAGCGGCACCATGCACGGCGAGCGCCTGCCCGAGGGCCTCCAGGAGTCCTCGCAGCTGCTCGAGCCCGTCTTCACGCCCTCCACGAAGGCGGAGGAGGGCGATCACGACGTCAACATCTCCCTCAGCGAGGCCGTGGATCTGGTCGGCGCCGACATCGCCGGCAAGGCCAGGGCCATCAGCATCGAGCTGTACCAGCGGGGCGCGGCGCTGGCGGCCGAGCGCGGCATCCTCATCGCCGACACCAAGTTCGAGCTGGGCCTGGTGGACGGCGAGCTCATCGTCTGCGACGAGGTGCTCACCCCCGACTCGTCCCGGTTCTGGCCCGCCGACCAGTGGCAGGTGGGCTCGACCCCGCCGTCGTTCGACAAGCAGCCCGTGCGGGACTACCTCGACGGCCTCGACTGGGACAAGCAGCCCCCGCCGCCGCCCCTGCCCGACGAGGTGGTGGCGTCGTCCTCGGCCCGCTACATCGAGGCCTACGAGCGGATCACCCAGAAGCCCTTCGCCGACTGGCCCGGCGCCGGTACCGGCTCCTGAACCCCCCACGGCGCCGCCTAGAGTGAGGCCATGACGTTCGACGTAGTGGTCGAGGTGCAACTGCGGCCGGGCGTGGCCGATCCGCAGGGCGCCACCATCGAGCGGTCGTTGCCCACCCTGGGCTTCGGCGGAATCAGCGGGGTGCGGGTGGGCAAGTGCATCCGCTTCACCATGGACGCCGCCGACGAGGCCGCCGCCCGGGCCGAGGCCGAAGACCTGTGCGCCCGCTTCCTCACCAATCCCGTCATCGAAGACGCCACCATCACCCTCCACGAGGCGGCGGCTGTCTGATGGGCCCGCGGGTCGGCGTCGTCCTCTTCCCCGGGTCGAACTGCGAGTTCGACGTGATCGAGGCCGTCGGCGCCCTCGGCGGCGAGGGCCGCCTGCTCTGGCACGGTGACGCGACCGTCGGCGACGTCGATGCCGTCGTCGTCCCGGGCGGGTTCGCCCACGGCGACTACCTCCGTCCCGGCGCCATCGCCCGCTTCTCACCGGTGATGAGCGCAGTGGCGGACTTCGCGGCGGCGGGTGGGCCCGTGGTCGGCATCTGCAACGGCTTCCAGGTGCTCACCGAGGCCGGTCTGCTCCCCGGTGCCCTCCAGAAGAACCGGGGACTGAAGTTCCTCTGCGCCACGGTGGACCTCGAGGTCGCCACCGTCGATTCCCCCCTCACCAACCGGGCCGAGGTCGGCGCACGACTTCGTATTCCCATCAACCACTTCGAGGGGAATTTCACCTGCTCACCGGAGGTCCTGGCCGAGCTGCAAGGCGAGGACCGCATCGTGGTTCGCTACACGGACAACCCCAATGGCTCGGTGGCCGACATCGCCGGCATCTGCTCGGCCGGACGCAACGTCGTGGGCCTCATGCCCCACCCCGAGCGGGCGTACGACCCGCTGCTCGGCAGCGGCGACGGCCGGGTCCTGCTCGAGTCGCTGCTGGCCGCCGCCGCGGGTGCTGCCGGCGTCGGCCTGGGCGAGCCGGCCTCAGCGACCGCGTGAGATCCCGGCGGCTTTGAGGGTCGCGGCGGGCACGCCCGCCTCACGCCAGGCGGCGTAGGAGATGCCCTTGCGCTCGCTGTAGCCCTTGGCGGCCCCCACGAAGGCGGCCTCCAGTTCGCTCAGGTCGAACGTCTCGCTGCTGCTGGCCAGTTCCCGTTCGAGGTCCATGCGCTCCTGCACGAGGTGGAGGCGCTGGATCGGGGTGGCCTCGGCGAGCTCGACTTCGATGCGGTCCAGGCGCTTCTTGATGGATTCCGGGGTGCGCTTTCGCCCCCGCTTGGGTCGACTGGCAGCCAGCGCCTCGAGGTACACCCTCACAGCGCGCCCTTGCGCACGACCCTCGGCAAGTGCGGCCTTGTGCGATGCCGACATTGTCCTTGATCGGTTCGTGTCATTTGCCATGTGAGCATGGCAACACACCAACGACACAATGGCAAGGCGGGCCGCCCCATTTGAGGTGCCGGCGCGGCCGCACCGGGCCGACGGGGGGTCGCGGTAGCGTGCAGCCATGGCCGACCCGTCCGCCGACACGCCTCCGAACGCCGCGTCCGACGAGCCGGTCCACCGGGCACTGGGCCTCACCGACGACGAGCTCGAGTCCATCCGGGCCATCCTCGGGCGCGAGCCCAACCACCTCGAATTGGCCATGTACGCGGTCATGTGGTCCGAGCACTGCTCCTACAAGTCCTCCCGCATCCACCTCAAGCGCCTGCCCACCACGGGCGAGGGCGTGCTCGTCGGCCCGGGCGAGAACGCCGGCGTCATGGACGTCGGTGACGGCATCGCCGCCGCCATCCGCATCGAGAGCCACAACCACCCGTCGGCCATCGAGCCCTACCAGGGTGCGGCCACCGGCGTGGGCGGCATCCTGCGCGACATCTTCACCATGGGCGCCCGCCCCATCGCGGTCATGGATCCGCTGCGCTTCGGCCCACTCGACGACCCCCGCAGCCGCTGGATCGCCGAGGGCGTGGTGTCGGGCGTCTCGGGCTACGGCAACTCGGTGGGCGTGCCCACCGTCGGTGGCGAGGTCGTCTTCGACGAGACCTACGCCGACAACCCCCTCGTCAACGTGCTGTGCCTCGGCATCCTCCCCACGGAGCGACTCGTGCTGGGCCAGGCCAGCGGCGTCGGCAACCTCGCCGTGCTGCTGGGCTCGTCCACCGGCCGCGACGGCATCGGCGGCGTCAGCGTGCTCGCCTCCGCGGGCTTCGCCGACGACGAGGCCGATGCCGAGAAGCGCCCGAGCGTGCAGGTCGGCGACCCCTTCGAGGAGAAGCGCCTCATCGAGGCCTGCCTCGCCCTGCTCGACGCCGGCCTGGTGGTCGGCATCCAGGACCTCGGCGGCGCCGGCCTGGCCTGCGCCACCAGCGAGACGGCCTCGCGCGGCGGCGTCGGCATGGACGTCGACGTCAACGCCGTGCCCCGCCGCGAGCCGGGCATGGAGCCCTTCGAGGTGATGACCAGCGAGAGCCAGGAGCGCATGCTGGCCATCGTCGAGCCCGCCAACCTCGACGAGGTGCTGCGCATCTGCGAGCGCTGGGAGGTGCGGGCCAGCGTCATCGGCAAGGTCACGGACGGCGGCTCCTTGCGCATCCGGGACGGCTTCGAGGGCGAGGTGCTCTGCGACGTCCCCGCCGCCTCGCTCCACGAGGACGCCCCGCTCTACGACCGCCCCCGGGCCGAGCCCGCCGACCTCGCCGAGCGCAGGGCGGCCGAGCCGTCGGCCCCTGCCGAGGGCTTCGCCGCCGGCGACGTCCTGCTCGACGTCCTCACGGACACCACCTGGGTGTCGTCGCAGTACGACCACCAGCTCTTCCTCAACACCGTCGTGGGCCCCGGCGGTGATGCCACCGTCCTGCGTCTGAAGCACCCGGTGACAGGTCAGTCCACCGGGCGGGGCCTGGCCCTCACCACCGACGGCAACCACCGTTGGTGCGCGGTGGACCCCCGCCAGGGCACGGCCATGGTCGTCGCCGAGTCGGTGCTGAACCTCGCCTGCGTCGGCGCCCGCCCGCTCGCGGTCGTGAACTGCCTGAACTTCGGCAACCCCGAGCACCCCGAGGTGATGTGGCAGCTGTCCGAGGCCATCGACGGGATGAGCGAGGCCTGCAACGCCTTCGGCCTGCCGGTCATCGGTGGCAACGTCAGCCTCTACAACGAGTCACGGGGCAGCGACATCGACCCGACGCCGGTCATCGGCCTGCTGGGCATGGTCGACGACCTCACCGCCCCGCCGCCGGGCGCCGGCCTCGCCGAGGGCGGGCGCATCCTCTTGTTGGGTGAGACGTGGCCGGGCCTCGCGGGGTCCCGTTGGGCCACGCAGACGGGCCAGCCCCGCCGAGGCACCCTGCCGCCGGCTGATCTCGCCGCGGTCACGAAGGTGGCCAACCTGGTGCGCGACCTCGTCACCGGCGGCGACGTGCTCGGCGCCCATGACGTCGCCGAGGGCGGCCTCGCCGTCGCCCTGGCCGAGATGGCCGTGCGCAGCGGCGTCGGCTTCCAGGTCGCCCGAATACACGACGATGCCGAGCTCTGGTCCGAGTCGGCGGGTCGCGTGGTGGTGTGCGTCGCCGCCGACAAGGCCCGCGACGTGATCTCCCGGGCCGAGTCCGCCGGCGTGCCGGTCGCCCAGCTGGGCCTCGCCGCCGGCGACCGCCTGTCGGTGAAGGACCTGCTCGACGTCGGCCTCGCCGACGCCACCACCGCCTGGCGCGACCGCCTCCCCAACGCCTTCGGCGCCGCAGTTACGCATGACTAGCTCGATGGGGCCACCCCCGTGAGTCGGCGCCGCTGACCGGAGCTCGGCGGGTCCTGTCGGCGGAGTCCGTTTCGGGCCATGCTCGCCGCTCCTCACTGCGCTCGTCGCTTGCTGCGCGTGGCCCGAAGCCGTTCCGCCGCCACCCCCCGAGCTCCTCACCGGCGCGACTCACCACCCCGTTTTGCTGGGCGGCGGGCTGCGCCCGCCGCGGCCCACGATGGGGTCGGTAGCGGCCGTCAGAAGTGCGAGGCGAGGAAGGCGGCCTCGGCGTCGCCGACGGCGATGAACTTGTTGGTGGGCTGGCGGTAGAGCTTGCGGGCGATCTCGCTCTCGGGCTCGCCGTCGTCGAGCTCCTTGTATGACTGCAGCTCGCCTCGTCCCAGCCGACGCCGGGCAGGCGCCTCGATGCGGACCTGCACCTTCCACCGGTGCTCGGGAGCCCGCTCGACCGAGGTGATCGTGCCCCGGGCGCAGAGGCCCGAGCCGCCCTGGTGGTCGGAGTCGAACACGAAGATGTCGGCGCCGGCGGTCACGTTCCACCCGCCGTACATCGCCTTCTCCACCACCGTGATCGTCGAGCCCACCCGGAGCGGCGCGCCCACCGCCGACTTCACCACGAAGGTCATGCTCGAGAACCCCCCGACTCAGGTCGACGCGGTCTCGGGGTGCCGGGCGAGGTACTCCTCGAGATCGGCTTCCCGCACCAACAGCCGGCTGTAGTCCGTCGCGGGACGCCCCGGCAGCTCCCCGTCGAGGATCATCCCGGTCACGTCGCCCGCGGAGACGCCGATGCGCTCACCGGCCTCGCCCGTGGTCAACCAGCCTTTCGGCGTCATGGCTCGATCGTACCTTCGTCGTCGATCGCGCCGAGGTCCGGCCAGACCATCCGCAGCACGAGTTCGAGAGCTGCTCGGATGCGTGCCAGGAGCGCCTCGTAGGGCGGTCCCAGT
>RRZT012854005.1_pt1 | contig 14644 bp, 12 predicted proteins | sample 2165551 | NCBI WGS metagenome assembly RRZT01 (sample SAMN10456910, study PRJNA506462) | wastewater metagenome | biome: wastewater; feature: sludge; material: wastewater sludge; isolation source: wastewater sludge with Escherichia coli K12::gfp cells carrying plasmid... | place: USA: Moscow, Idaho... | reverse complement strand
TCAGCCATCGTTTTAGGTGGATATGCAAAAACTAAAACAATTCAGCCCGAAGAGTCAGAGACTGTGACGGTTAGTTTCAACGTTGACGACATGGCGTCTTATGATGATGAAACCGCCAAAACTTGGGTGCTAGAAGCCGGTGATTATGGTATTAAAATTGCTAAAAACGTACATGAATTTGTTGATGAATTTTCATATTCACAAGCCGAGACGCTATATTTAGATACCGATAACACAACTGGTGAAACGGTGACAAATCGGTTTGATGATTCGCGTGGAGGCCTAACGTATCTATCAAGATCAGACCCTGAAGCTACTGCACCAAGTGCACCATCTGGTGATGATTATAATTTACCAGAAGGGCTATACGATTACGACTATGTTCATGAAAAATCTGACGCTGAAGTTCCAACAATGGGTGTTGATAATCAAATCAAACTTAAAGACCTTAAAGGTTTGGATTATGATGATCCGAAATGGAATAAATTCTTAGATCAATTTACAGATAATGAACTAGTCAGTCTAGCTGGTAACGGCGGATATTGGACGATTGCGATTGATCGTTTGGGTATTCCAAGAACCAGTATGTACGATGGTCCAGCAAGCATCCGCAGCTTCATCGGATCTTGGGCTTCAGTTGCTTATCCGACTCCAGTGAATCTATCGGCAACCTGGAATGATGAACTCGCTCAAGAAGTGGGTGAAGCAATGGGTAATGAAGCTCAGTCGTATGATATTGATGCGGTTTATGCACCGTCATTAAATCTACACCGCTCGCCACTTGGTGGACGTAACTTTGAATATTATTCTGAAGATCCACTAATTGCAGGTAAAATCGGCGCAGCCTACACAAAAGGTGTTCAAAGTACTGGTACAGTTGCAGTTATGAAACATTTTGCAGGCAACGAGCAAGAAACCAATCGAGCCAACTATGGTCTATACGTATGGACTACAGAACAATCACTACGTGAATTGTACTTAAAGCCATTTAAGCTAGCCGTTAAGGAAGGCGGTGCAAACGGTGCGATGTCTGCCTTTAACCGGATTGGACCAATCTGGGCTGGTGGAAATAAAGCTCTTTTAACAGATGTTCTAAGAACTGAATGGGGATTTGAAGGTTTTGTAATTACAGATGCAGGCATTGCCGGACAGGGTGATCACTTTAACGCACTACAAGCAGTCGAAGCGGGTAATGATTTAATGCTTTATTTCTTAATCGATACACCAGGTGATAATACGTTCGAAAAACAACTTAAAGATTATCTAAAAGAGGATCGAGCCGGTACATTGCAAGCACTTAGAAAATCTGCTCACAATATTTGCTATTACGTACTACAAACCAATAAGTTATGACTTTAAAATACCAAGATTTAATAAACGAACTATCTCTAGAAGAAAAAGCATCATTGATGTCGGGTGCTAACTTTTGGAATACTAAAGCGATTGATCGATTAGATATTCCGTCGATTATGTTAACTGATGGCCCACATGGGTTGAGGAAACAGGGCGGAAAATCTGATCATTTAGGATTAAACGCTAGCCTGCCAGCAACTTGTTTTCCAACAGCTTCAGCACTTGCCAGTAGCTGGGATAGGTCTCTAATTAGAGTGGTTGGAGAAGCCGTTGGCCGCGAGGCGGCGGCTGAGAAGGTCAGTGTTTTGCTTGGTCCCGGTTTGAATATTATCCGCTCGCCACTTGGTGGGCGCAACTTCGAGTATTATTCTGAAGACCCGTATCTTTCAGGAGAACTAGCTAAGAGTATGGTCTTTGGTATTCAGTCTAACGGCGTGGCGGCATGTTTAAAACATTTTGCAGTTAATAGCCAAGAACATATGCGTATGTCGACTGATGAAGTTGTTGACGAGCGAGCCTTTCGAGAGATATATCTTGAGGCGTTTAAAAAAGCCGTTTTAGAGTCAAAGCCAGAAGTAGTAATGTCGGCCTATAATAAAGTGAATGGTGTATATGCAAATGAAAATACACATTTATTGCAGGACATTTTGTATGATGAGTGGCAGTTTAAAGGTGTTGTAGTAACCGATTGGGGCGGCAACAACGACCGCGTAGAAGGGTTAAAAGCAGGCAATCAACTAGAAATGCCGTCAACTAATGGCATAACTGATGCTCAAATTGTAAGCGCAGTTAAAGATGGTCAAATCGAACAATCATTACTTGATACTCGAGTTGATCAGTTGCTACATCTTATATTTATGGCTCATCATATTTTACAAACAGACGTAAAAGTTGACTATAAAGAGCAGCATAAAAAGGCCGTTAAAGCCGCTCGGCAATCGATCGTGCTACTTAAAAATGATGATAATATTTTACCGCTAAATCCAAAATCTTCCGTTGGTATAATTGGTGATTTTGCGTTTACTCCACGTTATCAAGGAGCGGGCAGCTCATTAGTTAATCCAACAATGATGACCAGTGCTTATGATTGTCTAATCAAAGAACATATAGAAATTCCGGGCGCTTCAAGGGGCTTTAAACGATTTGGCGGCCGAAGTCGTCGCTTGTCAGCTGAAGCTATAAATATCGCTCGGCACTCAGAAACTATTTTGTTATTTCTTGGGCTTGACGAGTCGATTGAGGCTGAAGGCATTGACCGGCCACATATGAGATTGGCTCAAAATCAACTAGATTTAGTAGATTCAATTTTGCAGGTCAATAAAAACGTCGTGGTAATTTTATCTGGCGGTGCGCCAGTTGAGCTGCCATTTGCAAATAAAGTCCAAGCGATTGTTAACCTATCATTGAGTGGTCAAGGTGGTGGGCAGGCCATCGCTGATGTTCTGATGGGTAGATATAATCCAAGCGGAAAGTTGGCCGTAACTTACCCTAAAGAATATAAAGATTCACCTTCATCTGAATATTATCCCGGTGAAGAATTATCGGCAGAGCATCGTGAGTCGATTTATGTTGGTTATAGATATTATGAAACAAAAGATATCGCCGTTCGATTTCCGTTTGGGCATGGTCTTTCATACACTGATTTTCAGTACTCTAATCTTAAAGTTTCTAAATCTAAAATCGAGTTTGAAATAACTAATATGGGTAGTGTAGAGGGTGAAGAAGTTGCCCAAGTTTATATAAAACCAATCGATAGCAAAATCTTTCGAGCCGCTAAAGAGTTAAAAGGTTTTGATAAAGTTAAGCTACAATCAGGCGAAACGAAGAAGCTGTCAATTACGTTAGATGAAAATGCGTTTTCTTACTATAATATTGAAGCAAAACAATGGGTTGAAGAGTCTATCGAATATGAAATTGAAGTCGGTGCCTCGATTGAAGATATTAGGCTATCCGATAAGCTTAGAATATCTGCCTTGAAATTTGCCGACCCATATCGATCTAAAGACATCCCGTCTTATAGGTCAGCCGACATTAAAAACGTATCTAGGCGAGAATTTGAGCGCCTCTATGGAGGTAAATTGCCAGCTCACCATTGGGATAGGGGCGTTAAACTAACCCTAAATGATACGGTTTCACAGCTTAAATATAAAAACTGGTTTGGCCGGTCAATTTATGGGCTAATGTTATTTGCGCGAAAAGTTCTATTGATATTTCGTCAGCCGATAAAAGCCAACAATATAATGTTCGTTGTTAATTTACCATTTAAGAATATCGAAAAATTAACTGGTGGTAAAATCAAACAAAAATTAGTCGAAGGATTTTTGAAGTTAATAAATTTATAAAAATAAAAACCCCACGCTATTAGGGTGAGGTTTAAGGAGCGGCTATATATACTGGCCACATTTACAGCCGTATTTACAGCTTTTGTGGTGTCCCTGATCGCAAGCTGGGCAGTCACAATTACAGCCGTATTTTTCTCTTACTAGAGGCTTATTGTCAACCTTTTGAGAAGATTTTACGGTTTGTTGGGGCTTAGCTCCACTAGATTTACTTGATGTAGTAATTTCTAACCCGTTCCACTCAACGTAGATTTTGGCTTTAACTTTTTCGCGGTAAGCAAATATAATTTGCCGTCTTCGGCCGGCGTTTCCAGCTTTAGCCTGTTTGATCGTTTGGCTGAAAAATTCCATTATAACACCTTCTTGGCCTGGATAATTAACAAAGTATTTCGTTTTCTTCATAAAAACCAACTCCTTTATATAAGTTACTTCGACACTGTCAACTGTCAGTATTATACCACAATAAGTGGTTTTTTGCAACCGCAATCATTTAAACATAAACATTATTATTCAGCTGTGATACAATCAAATTAGTAGTATTTTATAAAAAGGGAGATAGAGTGAAAGTTAGCGGAAGTTCGAAAATAAAAATTAAAGTAATAGGGGCTTTAGGGTGTGGGCTATTTTTGGCAGCTGTATCAATACTATCTTTTAGTAAAATTCAAAAAACTGCCTTTGCGGCTGAGCCAACCGATTCAAGTTATTTTACGTTTGATGAATCCACGGGGGCTATAACTGATTATAGTCTTGATGGGCCAAAAGACGTAGTTATTCCAGAAGAAATAAATGGGGTTCAGGTCACTTCAATTGCACAGTATGGTCAAACGTACAGTAGTTTTCAGGGCAAAAATTTAACTTCAGTGGTATTTCCACAAACTATAAAATCTATTGGTAGTGGTGCGTTTGCTAATAATAATCTTACTGAGCTTACTCTACCAGATTCACTTGAAGAGCTTAGTGCGTATGTATTTTATTAAAATGATAACCTAAGAGAATTGACTGTAAGCAGTCAAGATTATCAAGGTACACCAAAACTAACTGTACATGATAATTTTTTTAACTTACCAAACCTGAAAATCTTAAATGTAGGCAATAATGTATCTAATATTACAAATGGTTCGTTTTCTAATCTTTTAGCTTTGGAGACTTTAAATTTGGGTAATTCAGTGTCTGTTATAACTAACGGATCTTTTTGCTTCATGAATATTGATGTGTTGAATATCCCTGATTCAGTAGAGATGATAGGGGGAGGAACTTTTTCGCGCGGATTTATAAATGCTATTAATATTGGTACGAGTAACTATCAAGGTGGTCCAAAACTTACTATACAAACTGGTTCATTTCAGTATATAAACCATACACAATCCATAACTTTTGGCAATAGCATTAAAGAAATAGGAGATGGCGCTTTTTATGACCTAACCAGCCTAATATACCTAGATTTGGGTAATAGCGTCCAATCTATTGGCAAAAGTTTTACTAATACAAAAATCCAGCAATTGGTAATTCCAGCTAGCGTAAATCACATTACTCCAGATACCTTTAGTGGTAGTAATAGACTCAAATACCTATCAATTGGTGAGGGTGGATCGGCCGAAAGTGCTAATCTAGAAGTTGTATCATTATTTAACGGTGCTAATTATAGCTCTTTAGAGGCAATTGTGCTCGGCCATAGTGTAGTTTCAGCTGAAGCATCTTTTGCGAGCTTGCCAGCCTTGAAGAACTTAATAATTAGCGACTCTATTACATCAATCAAATCTAGTTTTTCTGGCACACAATTAGAAGCGTTATTCATACCGAATTCTGTTACGTCGATTACGTCTTCGTTTAATGACAACCCTGCTTTAAAAATGGTTCGAATCGGCACAAAAGACTATCAAGGCGAACCGGTCTTAGCGTTAGTGGTGGGGTCCTTTTCTGGCACAACACAATCGGCGGTCGAGCAAATTATTTTTGGCAATAATGTAAAGAGTATAGCTTCGGGGGTCTTTTACTCTACGCCAAACTTAGCTCAACTTGATTTAGGTGAGTCTATTCAATCGATCGGTGCTTCTTTTTACTACAATAAGCTTCAAGAGCTTGTAATCCCAGATTCGGTGAGCAGTATTACTGACGGTGGATTTTATAGCTCGTCTGAGTTAAAAACCTTAGTGGTCGGCACTCGTAACTTTAATGGTGAGCCAACAATCAATTTTAATAGTGGTCAATTTAGTGGTCTCAATAAGCTCGAGTCGATAACTCTAGGTAATACTGTCAAAAGTATCAAAGGTGGTACATTTGAAAACCTACCAAGCCTAAGGATGTTAGATCTAGGCGAATCAGTTCAGACAATATCTGAGTCGGCCTTTAATAATAACAATTTAGAGACAATTACAATCCCATCTTCGGTAACTTCAATAACAAGCTATGCTTTTAGAAGCAATAGTATTAAAGTGGTATTATTACAAGGGCCAACCACTTTAGATGATACCGCTTTTATGTATTGGTCAACGATTGATGATCCGCACTATGTCCGATTCTTTACTGATTATCCAGAGTTATACACTGATAAAGTTTTTCGTAATACGTCGACTGGTGTTGTAACTGGCGCTAGATTATTTAACGCTGTTTCAGTCTCAATTAAATATGTAGATAGCCATGGGAATGATCTTGCGGGCTCACAGATAGTCATAAGCAAAGATGGTTCAATTAATGATTATCTTGTAGCCTCAAACCCATACGAAGACTACACGCTATACTATAAAATTGGCGATGTAATCCCCGATTCTATCAGCCTTGCCTTATCATTAGATAGCTCTGACAACAGTCCTTTAGTTGAATTTATATACTACACACCTCAAGAAGAAGCTGCAGATCAAAACGGCATGCAAGCACCTAATACCGGTGGGCATTATGATGTAGTAATTAATAATTTCTATGGTTCAAACAACTTATTCTTGTTCGACCTACTCTATATATAAAAATCTATTGACATTAACGTCATATTGTGGTATAATCTATCGAGCTATAATTTTCAATATTTGAGTTTTAACTTGAATAAATATGAAAAAATAGGAGATGGGAAATTATATGCCGCACTTTAATAGAAAGAATGAGAATACTATACAACATCAGAAAAAGAAGTCTTCGAAGTTTAAAAAAACTATAATCACGACTAGTGCCGTACTGACGGTTTTTGGTTTTGGTTATGGGGTCGCTTGGGCAAATGGAGCTGATTTAGCAACTGCATTCAAGAACTCAGTTATTACTGCAAATGATTATTTTAAATCAGTAATTGTTGATTTAAAAGGTGAAAATGATAGCTTAACAAATGATATCGGCAAACTTGTAACTGAAAAAGAAACTTTGAAGACAGAAGTAAAAGAGTTAACTGATACAACTCAATCTCTAACTGACCAGGTTGGTCAGTTAGGTGAAGACAAGAAAGCTTTATCAGATCAGCTTACTGCGTCACAATCACAAGTTTCTGATTTAGAGTTGTTTAAATCAAATCTTAATATCACAATTACTAATCTTGAAGATAAAATTAGGACCCTTGAAAACTCTTCGGGAGGCAATTCTAATACGATTCGGCAACTGCAGTCCGATCTAGACAATGCTAGATCTCAGCTAACTAACAAAGAAAATGAGCTACAAAACAAGATTAAAGAGGTGGCTGATAAGCAAAAGGAAGTGGCTGATAAGCAAAAGGAAGTCGAGAACAAGAACCAAGAAATAAGTCAAAAAAATAACAAAATCGCTGATTTGAGTAATCAAATCAACAGTTTAAATGAAGAAGTTAGACAATTATCTTCTGAAATTGAAACCTTAAAACGCAGCAAAGACGCTAATAAAGCTAAAATTGACCGCCTAAATGAGCTACTTCGACAAGCTGCAGAGCACAGTAATAAAACAGTAGAAGAAGTCCAAGAAATAATCGATGAGTAGATTATACAGTTCTTTCTAGGGACGGCAAATAATGCCGTCCTTTTTTATTTATTTTAAAAATAATCCATATAAACATATTGACATATATAAATATATCTATATAATAGGATATATATGATAACAGTAACAATTTTAAAAGCAATTGCCGACGATAACCGCCTTGAGATAGTTCGCCATTTAGTACGCGAAGATAAACCTTGCGCGTCTAAAGAAGTGGTGCCGTCTTGCTCAAGTGTTTTAGATTTATCGCAGCCAACTTTGAGTCATCATATGAAACAACTAGTCTTGTCGGGTGTAGTAAAAGAAGAAAAAGTTGGTAAAAATAAGTTCTATCACGTGGATAAAAAGGTTTTAAGCGATGCTGGCATTGATGCGAATAAAATTTAAAGGAGAAAAATGAAGAAAATAACAGTTTTAGTAAGTAGCGTTCGAAAAGTTCGAGCTGCGGATAATATATTATCATTCGTGAAGAAAAATTTAGAAACTTATGATGATGTAGAGTTTAAAGTAGTTGATCTTAAGGACTTAGAGTTACCATTTTTTGATAGTTCAAAGTTGCCGACAGATGAAACTTTTAAAATCCCTTACGATAACGTTCGAGTGTGGAGTGATGCCGTAGAGTCGGCCGACGGTGTAATTATGCTAACCCCAGAGTATAACCATAGCCTAAGTGCTGCACAGAAAAACGCTATCGACTGGTTATATTCTCAGTGGCAAGACAAGCCTGTGGCAATCGTATCATATAGTTGGGGTGCAACCTATGCTATAGACCACCTAGCGTCCGTTTTGGCGCAAGTTAATGCGCTCAAGGTTGAGCCAGTTGCTAGACTAGCTTTCAAGAAAGATATTGAGATAGATGGTTCGGCAATCGATCAAAAGGCTGTTGACGATAAGATTTCGGCCACAATTAGTGCGCTGTTAGCCTAATTACATTTAGTTTAATTTATTTTAAAAACTCGCTCAAATTAGGGTGAGTTTTTTGAAGTGTTTGCTTTGCAAAAAAGCTGACTTAATGGTAGAATTAAAGCATGAACATAATAGGGGGCAAAATGAGTGATAAGCCGATAAATATCAACAGTGAAATCGGAAAATTAAAAACCGTAATATTACATCGTCCAGGTAAAGAGCTGGAGGGGTTAACTCCAGAATATCTTGAGAAATTATTATTTGATGATATTCCATATTTAGAAAAGGCTCAGGCTGAGCATGATGCTTTTGCGGGCGTACTAAGAGAGCGTGGTGTGGAAGTACTATATCTTGATGAGCTAGCAGCCGAATCATTATATAATGAAGAGATAAAATGGCGTTTTATCTCTGATATTGTGCGAGCTTCAAAGCAAGGTGAGCGCCACATTACCCATGCTTTAATGCGGTATCTAGGTGAACTTTCACCACTAGATTTAGTACGTAAGATTATGGCCGGTGTTAAAAAAGACGAGATTAGTCTACCCGAAGACGAATCCCATCAGCTAAACTACTATTTTAGAGATAATTATCCATTCTATCTTGACCCCATGCCAAACCTTTACTTTACGCGTGACCCAGCTGCTGCTATTGGTAATGGTTTAACTATCAATAAAATGCGATTTCCGACTCGACGCCGTGAAAGCTTGTTTATGGAATATATCATTCGATACCATCCACGATTTGCTGCTAAAATTCCTGGTGATGAAATTCCAGTTTGGTATGATCGTTACAATAAATTCTCGATGGAGGGCGGTGACGAACTAGTCCTAAATAAAAATACGATGGCAATTGGTGTATCTCAGCGAACATCAGCTGAAGCTATCGAGAAGACTGCGGCTAAACTGTTTGAATTTTCAGATTTTAATAAGGTTTTAGCAATCCAGATACCAGAAACTAGAGCATTCATGCATCTTGATACAGTATTTACTATGATTGATCATGATAAATTTACGGTTCATCCAGAAATCTTAGATAAAAATGGCGAGCTAAATATCTATGTTGTAGAGGATTCAGGCATTCCGGGCCGTCCGAATATTACTCATAAGACCGATTTAAAAGAAGCCCTCGAAGAGGCTTTAGGAGTTACTGATATTAAGCTTATTCCATGTGGGGCAGGCGATCCGATTGCTGCAGCTCGCGAGCAGTGGAACGATGGAAGTAATACTCTAGCAATCGCTCCAGGCGTAGTGATTACTTATGATAGGAACTACGTAACGAATGAAGCTTTGCGTAAAGCTGGAGTTGAGGTGATAGAAGTTGAAGGAGCTGAGCTCGGTCGAGGCCGAGGTGGCCCAAGGTGTATGTCTATGCCAATTTATAGAGAGGATATTTAATCTTATGGCGCTTAATTTAAAAGGTAGAAGTTTTCTAAAACTACTTGACTTTGAGCCAAGTGAAATCAGATTAATGCTTGATGTAGCTGCAGACTATAAAAAACTAAAGAGAGCTGGTGTACCTCATAAAATTCATGAAGGCAAACAGATTGCATTACTTTTTGAAAAAACCTCCACTAGAACCAGAACTGCGTTCGTAACTGCGGCTCGTGATCTGGGTATTCAGCCCGAATTTTTAGGCAAAGATGATATTCAGCTAGGCAAAAAAGAATCAGTTGAAGACACGGCCAAAGTTTTAGGCCGAATGTTTGATGGTATTGAGTTTCGAGGATTTTCTCATCAAACGGTGGAAGACCTTGCCAAATATGCTGGCGTACCAGTTTGGAACGGACTAACGGATAAATTTCATCCGACCCAAATTCTAGCAGATTTTCTAACGATTGAAGAACATTTAGGATACTTAAAGGGTGCTAAATTAGTTTTTGTGGGCGATGGCCGAAATAATATGGCAAACAGTCTCTTAGTAGGGTCAGCCAAAATGGGGCTAGATTTTAGAATAGCTGCTCCACATGGGTTGCATCCAGATCATGAACTAGTTGAAGAATGTCGCCAAATTGCTCAGCAGACCGGCGGTAAAATCACAATCACAGATGATCTATACGGAGCTGCCAGCCAAGCTGATTTTATTTACACTGATGTTTGGGTTTCAATGGGCGAAGAAGATAAATATGAAGAGCGAATCAACCAACTAAAAGGCTTTCAGGTTAACCGACAACTTCTAAACGCCACAAGCAACCCAAATGTTAAATTCTTACATTGTTTACCTGCATTTCATGATTTAAATACCGACACGATGAAAGATATTCATCAAAAATTTGGATTAACAGAAATGGAAGTAACGGACGAAGTCTTTAAATCAAGCAATTCGGTGGTGTTTGATGAAGCAGAAAATAGGATGCACACTATCAAAGCGGTTATGGCCTTAACTCTATAGAAAGGAATATATGCCACAAGCTAATATTAAGCCTAATAATGTTGTGAAAGATACAACAAAAGACTCTAAAAAACGTAAATTTAAAATGCCGAGTGCTTTTTCAATATTATTTGGAATCGTTGCACTTGTAGCTTTATTGACGTGGGTTATCCCATCTGGTCAATATGATTTAAATGCAGATGGTGAGCCGATCGCCGGAACGTATCATCAAGTCGATAAAGTCCAAGAAGTTGACGGTGAAGCAACTGACTCAAGGCAGGGCTTATGGGAAATTGCTCAGGCTCCTCTAAATGGCATGGTGGATGCAATTGATGTTGTATTATTCATCATTGTAATTGGTGGCTTCCTAAATGTCACGATGAAATCGGGTGCTTTAGACGCAGCCCTTGGTCGGATAATTCAAAAATTAAAAGGTAAAGAGAAATGGTTGATTCCAATTTTAATGACGTTCTTTGCTATTGGCGGAACGACTTATGGGATGCAAGAGGAAACAATCGCATTCTATGCCCTAGTTGTGCCAATTATGCTCGCTGCGGGCTACAATGGTATGGTGGCTGCACTAGTGATTGTCTTAGGCGCTGGTGTTGGTGTTCTTGGATCGACTGTTAATCCGTTTTCGACAGGCATAGCTAGCGGTTTTGCCGGCATCTCAATTGGCGATGGAATTATTTGGCGGCTATTGATCTTAGCTATGGGTTTGATAATCTCAATTATTTTTGTTATGCGATATGCGGCTAAAGTAAAACAAGGCCAATATAAAGATGATGCCAACAAAAGTAACGAACTATCTGTAGCGGCCACAGATTCGATTCCAGAATTTACCAGTAAAAGAAAAGCTATTATTACTATTTTTGGCTTAACTTTCCTAATTATGATTATTTCGGTGATACCTTGGGCAAGTGAATTTGGCATAACTATTTTTGAAGATTTCAATGCCTGGCTACTAGCTCAACCATTTATTAGTGGTCTAATTGGTGGTATTACTCCACTTGGTGATTGGTGGTTCTTAGAGCTATCGACATTGTTTTTCGTCTCTTCAATATTGATTGGAGTTATTGACCAAAACCACTATATAGATAACTTCATTGAAGGTGCTAAAGATTTACTGTCAGTTGCCTTAATCATTGGTGTAGCGCGCGGTGTATCTGTTGTTATGACAGACGGACAGATAATGGCGACGATTATTAACGCTGGTGAGCAGATCCTCCATTCTGTTCCGGGTTTTATACTTCCGGTTGTTTCATTTATTGTGTATTTGCCACTATCATTCCTGATCCCATCAACTTCAGGCCTAGCAACTGCCTCAATGCCAATCTTGGCACCAATGGCCGACTTTGCTGGTGTCGATAGGTCTCTAATCGTTACAGCGTTTGCGACTGCTGCTGGCGTGATAAACTTATTTGCGCCAACTGTAGCATCTGTTATGGGCGGACTAGCACTGGCAGGAGTGCCATATGGCAAGTTCTTGAAGCGTATTTTACCGATTGTAGTTATCCTCTCAGTAGTTTCAGTCGTTATTATGAGCATCGCAGTTATAATCTAAAAGGAGGAACATGAAAAAATTAACAAATGAAAAAATTGATCAAATCAACCGGAAGTCGACTGGAATACTTATAATGGTAATTGGTCTGGTATTAATTTTTGGTGTAGCACTACTAGCAAGGTTTGCTGATCTTGCAGTTGTTCGCAATAAGCTTCAAGTAGAAGGTGAGTCAAAGAAGAATAATTCAATCACGATCAGTGGTCAAACTACGTGTCTGCCACTTAGGCAGGGAAGAAAGGCTTCAGGCAATTGCGAATTAGGTATTAAAACAGATTCTGGTGAGTATTACGCTGTGAACAGTATTCAAAACCCTTTAGAGATTTACGGTGAGGTTGGGTCATCAACAGTTGAGATTAGCGGCGAGCTAGTAAAAGCTGGATCTGATGAAAACTACGACATTGTTGGCACAATAATTCCGTAGGCTACGGCTACTCAGGACGATTAACTTAACAAATATACCGAGATGGTATAAATGTTGTAAATATTACAATTCATTTTGAAGAAAACCTATTGCGCTAATGTAAAATATGATATAATATTATATACAGAAGCGCTTAAGTTTCACCAGGTTTTTAGGTGTTGTTGGTGAAAAATAGCGGTATTACTTGACTTTGCTCGATTTTTTTGCTATACTGTATGACAGGCTCGCGCCAAAGCAATAAAATTTATATAAAAATTAAGGTCGAAGCGCGTGAGTTGCAATAAATAGGAGTGCAAAAAACACATGCCAATATCAATCGATTTTCATCCGTCAAGGAAGAAAAAAATCGCAGTGGATGTGGTGCCTGCTGAATGGCAACGCTATATAGAACAATAAAAATGGCAACAAAAATTAAATAGCTCTAAGTGATTAGAGCTATTTTTGTTGGCTTTAGAAACTCTAATTATTCAGACTTTTCTGTTGCCGGAGGTGCTATGCCATTATCTTTTAAGACTTGGTCGATCTTTGCTCGGAACTTCGCATCGTCGCTCCATGTTTCATAGTCGATTTTTTCGCCATTTAAGGTAAAGTATGGAGTTGAATCTAGGCCGGCTTTTTTGGCAACAGCTTTATCAAATTCAATCTTTTTACGAACGGAAGTGTCTTTCATTCCTTCAGTGAATTTAGTTTCGTCTAAACCTAACTGTTTTGCATAAGATAAATATAAGTCATTTCTCTCTGTAACTCCTGCTGTAGACCATTCTGATTGATTATCATAAATCAGATTGTGCATTTCCCAGAATTTACCTTGTAAGTTAGCTGATTCTGCCGCAGCTGCCGCACTTAGAGCATTTTGATGGCCATCGATTGTATAATTCCTAAAGACAATCACTAGCTGATCGTTGTAGTCCTCAGCTAAGGCATTGATTCTCTTGTTAACGCTAGCACAACCAGCACATTGATAGTCTCCATATTCGATTAGAACAACTTTCGAATCTGTGGTTCCCTTAGTGTGTTCTTCAGTATTTCCGTTTTGATCATTAGCTGGAATAATATTATTTATATCGATTGAGTCCAAATTAATTTTATTACTCTCAGAAAGCGCCATCATTCCGCCTACAAAAGCAACAACTATGATTGCAAAGATAATCCAAGTTTTTTTGCTCATTAATCCTCCAAATTAAATGTTTCTACTATATATTATACTATTTTTTATGGATAAAATCCACTAATTTAGGATATTTAAAAGTACTATTTACTGTGGTAAAAAATAAGAAAGTGTTGTAAAATTATATTATGTTAATGTTTTTTAATGGTTTAATCTTTATATTAATTATTTTATTTATGGCGATGCGCGCTGAAGCTACTCCTCTAACGGATTTCGAGCTTAAGCGGCGAACAGATGAAGGTGATAAAAGGGCAGAGAGCATTCTACTCAAAAAACAGCTAACGCCGGCCTTTAATTTCGTTTTAAAATGTAGTTTAGCTATACTTTCAATTATACTAGTTCTGATTCTGAGCGAGATGACAACTTCAGTGAGGGCATTTTTATTCGGGCTTGGCCTAATTCTATTTGCGGCCACTCTCTCTAGCTTTAAAATGTCAAAGAAAATCGCTAAAGATTTATTTAGAAAAATTGAACCCTATATTATTCGAACATATAATAAACTACCTAATAAACTCAAACGAAAAATTTTACGCGAAGGTAAACAGAAAACAATTCAAACCTTCTATTCTAAGGGTGAATTATTGTATCTTATTGAAAAG
>RRZT012128577.1_pt1 | contig 14654 bp, 11 predicted proteins | sample 2165551 | NCBI WGS metagenome assembly RRZT01 (sample SAMN10456910, study PRJNA506462) | wastewater metagenome | biome: wastewater; feature: sludge; material: wastewater sludge; isolation source: wastewater sludge with Escherichia coli K12::gfp cells carrying plasmid... | place: USA: Moscow, Idaho... | reverse complement strand
GGCAGACCGGCGGAGGCGCTCGCCCGGGCGAACTCCTCGTTCAGGTAGAGCGGATTGCACTGCATGTAGGTCCGCGCGAACGCTTCCATCTGCGCCCGGAAGAAGGTGAAACCACGCGGGTGGACGAAGACCTGTCCGGGCTCGAACTCTTCCAGATAGCGTCCATAGTGCGGATGGCGGACCTTGCCGACGTCCACCCCGACCGTCCGGGCGAGTTCGACCTGCGGTCGGAAACGAATTGCCTGCGACATGGAATCCTCCTGTTACACCGCATCGATGAGAGAGCGGGCGATCACCTTCAGAGCCAGCGTTTCTTCGGCTCCCTCGAATATCGACAGCACGCGGGCATCGAGGAAATAACGGCTGACCGGCGACTCCTCGGCATAGCCCATGCCCCCATGAATCTGCATCGCTTCACGGGTGAGCCACTCGGCCGTCCGGCAGGTGAACAGTTTCACCATGCTGGCTTCCATCTGCCCCTGACCCTGATCCATCAAACTGCCCACGGCGTAGGTGAATTGGCGGGAAACGGTCAGCAGCGTCGCCATGCGCGCCAGCTTGACGAGGGTGAGCTGAAAATCGCCGATCGGCTTGCCGAATGCCTTACGTTCCTGGGAATACGAAACTGCCCGTTCGAAAGCGGCCTGCATGACACCAATCGCACGCGCAGCCGTCTGAATACGCCCGCCGGCAAATCCGGCCATGGTGAAGTAAAAGCCTTTTCCTTCGCCCGCCGGCCCACCCACCAGATTTTCATCGGGGACAAAGACATTGTCGAAGAAGACCTCGTAGGAATGCATCCCACGATAACCGATGGTCGAAATCGCCCGGCCGGTCAATACGCCGCCCTGTGCTTGTCGATATTCGAAGTCGTGCCCTTCATACGAGTCCTTTTCGACCAGGAACATGCTGAGCCCCCGATGGCCGAGCGAACGGTCCGGATTGGAGCGCGCAAGAACCAGGAGAAGTCCAGCCTTGCCAGCCATGGTGCACCAGGTCTTGACGCCGTCGAGGATTCAGCCGCCATCGCACTTGCTCGCTTTGAGGCGCATGGCGGCGACATCGGAACCGGTATCCGGTTCAGTGACGGCAATGGCACACAAGGGATCGCCCAGTGCCACCTGGGGTAGCCACTTTTGCCGCTGCTCTTCGGTTCCCCCTTTGAGCAGGGCGCGGCTGAGAATTTCCGGACGCGTGATCAGGCTACCCGCTGCACCGAGCGAGCCGCGCGAGAGCTCCTCGGTGACCACGATCATCCCCATGTTATCTTCATGATCGTCGCTCTGGAGGCCACCATAACGCTCGGGGATCGACAGGCCGAAGCAACCCATTTCGGTCAGTGGATCGAGTATCTCCGGCGGAATGATCCGGTCTTCCCGATGGATCTCCTCGGCCAGAGGCATCACCACGTTGGTCGCCAGTTTGCGGAACGTGTCCTGCATCATCGTGGCGTGATCGTCGAGCAGGTAGGCACCGCTGGCGCCGTTCAAGGCAATGACCTCCCTGCCCAGCGCTTCCAGATTGCCTGCATCCAGTTGCGTCTGGCAGAAACGGCTGAGAGCCGAAGAGTCCAGGTCCGCCAGATCGGCGTCGTTCAGACCGAAACTCTGCGGTCGCGCCCGCAAACGATTGTGGATGTTTTGCAAGGCCTCGGCACAAAAAACCCGGGCCATCCGCTCTTCCAGGCAGACGCCATCGCCCGTTGCGGCGGCCGCTTTGCGCGCATATTCGGCCGCAAAGCGTGCCGCGGTCGATTCGGCGGCACACCAGGCCAGATCGAAGCTGGCCATCTGGTGCTCGTCCAGTTTCTCGTTCGAGACTCCCTTGCCGCCGACGCATTGCTGCTTGATCCAGGTCAGTGATTTCCTGATCACCGAATCGGCGGATTCGAGATACTGTAATGCGCTCATGTCGCTCCTGAGCTCAGTCATGGTTCGTTCCCTTCCTGGTGGCTACTGTTTGGCCCGATTATTGACAATGCGCACAAACGAACGCGAACGCAACTCGTCCAGGGTGATCCCTGTCGCCAGAACTTCCTGCTCGGTGATCGCCCCGCACGCCATTCCCCGCAGGAAGAAGTTCAGCAGGCCCTGGCCTGTCGCCGCATCGTCGAAGGTATTGCCCACCAGCGTCGCCTGGGCGGCCTTGTTCAGGAATGCGTTCAGCCTGGCCGAGGCATCCTGCAGACCGCTGAGGAAGAAGGTATCGACCGCCGCATAGCGCACCGGCAACTGCCCCGGATTCAGATCCCACCCCTGATAGTAGGCGTGTCGCATCGAGTGCATGATGTTGTCGTAGTGCAGCTTCCAGGCAGCATGCACGACGGCGCGATTCTCGTCCATCTGCTGGGCGGTCAGCACTGCGTCCCTGGCAGCCTTGTGGGGTCCGATCGGCATGCTGGTGGTCGCACCGTCGCTGATGGTGATGCCGGTTCCGGCGAGGCTGACCTGCAACACATGGCGGGCAAAATCGCAGGCCGGATGGGTATGACTCTGGTGTGCCGCCGTGATGTTGCACGAGGCCGTGTAATCGTAGGTTCCGAAAATCGCCGAGCGGCAACGGCCACCAGCAGCAGCGACCAGCAGCGGCACCGTGTTTTCCCCCCGGTAATTGATGATCGACTGAGTGGTTTCGATCATGATCTCCATTCTCAGGGAATCCTTCGCAAAGCCGAGTCGGGCTTCGAGATTCTCGAGAATCCTGGCGCAGGTGGAAACCTGCGTCGCGGTGACCACCTTGGGGAGCGTGACGATGAAATTCTGTGGCAATTTGCCACCGGTTTTCTCGGCCAGGCGGGTCAGGAAAATGTCCAGGGTACGAATCGAGCGAACCTTGCACTCGTCCGAAAACGTTTTAATGCGAATACCGATAAATGGCGAGAGCAGATTCTCGCGCATGCCTCTGGCGACTTCATCGGCCGCCGCGACGGCATGGCCGTCTTCCTCATCGTCGGGACGATTGCCGTAACCATCCTCGAAATCGATGCGGTTGTCCTCGATCGGCTCGGTCTGCAGCTTTTTCAGCACCCGGTTGAAGACCGTGTAAGCCAGCCAGGCCGCCGGTTTGACCCCGCGCACCTGCTCGGGATTGCTTTCCAGTGCACGCGTCAGGCTTTCCTGGTAGATGGGGTTCGTCGGCAGTGTTTCCGACCCCGGCAGACCCAGAACGCGGCCAAACACCAGGTAGTTGGGCGCATAGGTGTCGAGAGTCTTGAGCGCCACTTCACCCAATTTGGCAGCAAAACCGGCCTTGAACAGATTGGCACCTCCGTAAACCGTGTGCACCGGCTGCCTCTCAAAGGAGTCCGCAGGGTAATCGGACTTGAAAGCTGCATTGGAATCGTGCAGCTCGCTGCAGTAGGAATTCATTTCGTCGTGGGTCAGCGTGAGCTTCATGTATTGCCTCCGAAATACGTTAATCGTTGCTCAAAACACACATTCATCATTGCGTATGCAAATTTCGAAACATCCCAACAGCATGGCTGGGTTCCATCAACAGTTCAAGCAGACCCCGGAGTCAAGACGACGGACGACGGCTTCAATGGGGTGGTTGATTCGCCGACCGATCACCTGGCGGTGGTCGATGAGCGCTACAAGGGGCGCGCAGGCATGGGCCGGGCGGATGCCGGAGTGATCCGGACTCCCGACCTGCTTGGGCTCGACCAGGAGGACGCCAGGGGGCAGGCAAGGAGAGGAATTGTGTTCAGGGAAGGAGCGGGCGGAGTCTGGCCCTGGTGCTCCAGCGGCCAAGGGCATTGGCCGCAGCAGACAGGTAATCCGCCGGCGATTGACCGCCTGGCCCACCCTCCTGCGCGTGCCACGGAAGAGGTGCCGGGGATCATCCCAGGGGAGCAGTCGATGGTGCAGCAGATCGCTTGCATCGGCCAGAGAATGCCAGAGCTGCGCATGCATCGAGGCACGCACCAGCCCCGCCCGGACGCATTGCTGCACGACAGCCATCGCCTCCCCCTGGTCAATCCACTCCCGCCGAATCACCACACGGCGCCATGAGATTCTAGCGCTTCACGAGGTTTCCCCGCAAGATCGATTATGGGTATTTATCAAGGAAAGATGCGAGCGACGCCTGCGGAAACGGTCACGGCCTTCACGACCGAGTGCCTGGAAAAGTCATGACCCTTAAAGCGGCGCGAGCTCGACACTGGCGCTCATCGCCGTTACGCCATCGGGCGCTTGTGCCTCAAGGGAGCATTGCCTTTCATTGATCGTGGTGCAGACGATCCGAAACGGTGCCAGGTCGAAGAGCGGCGCCAGTCCCCGGAAGCTGAATTCCTGCACCGGCCGTGCCACCTCCCGACGAAGCAGTTCCATCAGCAGCACTGCGGTCAGCGGTCCGTGCACCACCAGGCCCGGATAGCCCTCTTCTTCGATCGCATAGGGACGATCGTAGTGGATCCGGTGCGCATTGAAAGTCAGCGCAGAGAAGCGGAACAGAAGTCTCGGGTCTGGCGTCACGATGCGTGCGCAGGCGTTTGCCGGTAACGGCGGCCAGTCGAGTACGCGCGGACACGCCAGCGCTGGCCCCGGTTCGCGATAGACGATGTCCTGCTCTTCCTCGACACACAGTCGGCCATCCTGATAATAGCAGTAGAGCACCGACACAAAGGCCAGGGTGCCGGAACGGCCCGATTTCAGCCGGATATCGCGAATGAGCGCGACACGTCGTGCCGGCTGGCCGATCCGCAGCGGATGATGGAAGCGCATACGCGCGCCGGCAAACATCCGCCTTGGATAGGGAATCGGGGGCATGAAACCACCGCGCTGCGGATGTCCGTCGACGCCAAGCAAGGACTGCGGCGCCCTGGGTAGAAAATAGAACCAGTGCCACAGCGGAGGCAGTGCGCTCCCAGCCTCCAGAGCGGTCTGCGTGTCATCGAGCATCGCTGCCGCTGCCAGCGCCGCTGTCGGGCTCAGGTCGTCGTCAGTGGTCTCCTGGCGGCCAATCCACTCTGCGTAGTCTGCTGTCACTTCGCTCATGCAAATCATCCTTTCCGGGGTTCCTTGAACGGTCCTGCAAGTAGCGCACAGCATACGGCCAAACGCAAGTTGACGCACATGCGTGGTGCCAATTCAGGGCAATCCTCAGATCTTTGCGCCAGGGAAACGGATTTGCTCCTATACTGTTCCGCTGGCGTCGGTGCCGTGCCTGTTTCGAGTCAGGGCCTTGAGCGGTTTTCCGGCGAGCTTGTCTGGGGATACAGCAATGAAAGAGGGAACGGCTTCGACGGAGTCCGCACCGCTGCGGTCTGGACTTGCGGGCAACGCGGAGGGAACACCGACAGGCGATCATTCCGCCAGCAAGCAGTCGCAGCAGGACGATGCGGATCAGGATCGCTCGACAGAGAACGACAAGCTGCCGATGAGCGGCCTGCGCATCATCGACGTAGGCACCTTTCTCGCCGGTCCATATGCGGCGTCGATTCTTGGCGAGTTCGGCGCCGAGATTCTGAAAGTCGAGCACCCCATCGCCGGCGATCCGATGCGCCGTTTCGGAACCGCGTCGAAGCGGCACGATGCGACGCTGGCCTGGCTCAGCGAAGGCCGCAACCGGAAATCGGTCACCCTCGATCTGCGCCAACAGGAAGGTGTCGATCTGTTCCTGAAGCTGGTCGCCAAGTCGGATGTACTGATCGAGAATTTCCGCCCCGGCACGATGGAGGAATGGGGACTCGGCTGGAACGAGTTGAGCAAGGCCAACCCGGGCCTGGTGATGCTGCGCGTCTCGGGCTACGGACAGACCGGCCCGTATCGCAGACGCTCGGGTTTCGCGCACATCGCGCATGGTTTTGCCGGACTCTCGTACCTCGCCGGTTTCCCTGGTGAAACGCCGGTGGTTCCCGGTACTGCACCGATGGGGGATTACATGTCCAGCCTCTACGGCGCGATCGGCATCCTGCTGGCACTGCGCCACCGCGAGGCGACCGGACAGGGCCAGATCATCGACATCGGCATTTACGAGGCGGTGTTCCGCCAGATGGATGAGATTGCCGCTGCGTACGGTCTGTTCGGCAAGGTGCGCGAGCGCGAAGGCGCCGGCAGCTTCGTCGCCGTTCCGCATGGCCACTTCCGCACCATCGACGACAAATGGGTCGCCATTGCCTGCACCACCGACAAGATGTTCGAACGCTTCGCTGCGGTGATGGGCAAAGCGGAACTCGCGGCTGCCGATTGCTACGGCAATCAGCGCAAGCGCCTGGCAGCGCGTGACGAGGTCAACCGGATCGTCATCGAATGGGTTGGCTCGATGCCTCGCAGCGAGGTCATGAAGCGGTGCATCGACGGCGAAGTGCCGATCGGCAAGCTCAACAGTATCGCCGACATCTTCGAGGACGAGCATTTCCAGGCACGCGGCAACCTCGCCCGTCTGCAGGAAGAGGGTCTGGGTGAAGTCGTGATTCCGGGTGTCGTGCCGACTCTGTCCGAAACGCCGGGCAGGATTTCCAATCTCGGGCCACCGCTCGGCAACGCGACCTATGAAGTCCTGCGCGAGCTGCTCGGAATCTCGGCACAGGAAATCAAGCGGCTACGGCAACACAAGATCATCTGAACGGTCATGTCTTTTCCAGACATCCCCCGATCATGAAAGTCATGACCGTTTCCCTCTCTCCCAACCCCTCTCCTGCGAGTGGAGAGGGGAGCTTGCCGAGTCGCTGGCGCGACTTTCATATCAACGGGCCCTCGCGAGGATTCCCATGACCACCACTGATCCCGCCGGGTCCCGGCTGCCACTTGAGGGCATTCGTGTCATCGATGCCGCGACGGTCATCGCCGCACCCTACAGCGCCACCATCCTGAGTGAATTCGGCGCCGAGGTATTGAAAGTCGAAAACCCGATCGGCGGCGACCCGATGCGTTATTTCGGAACCCCGAGCAGGCGCAAGGATACGCTCGCCTGGCTCAGCGAAGCACGCAACAAGAAATCGGTGACCCTCGACCTGCACCTGCCCGAAGGCGTCGAACTGTTCAAGCAGCTGATCGAAAAGTCGGACGTGCTGTGCGAAAACTTTCGGCCCGGCACCCTCGAAAAATGGGGCCTCGGCTGGGAGGTCCTGCGCGAGATCAATCCCGGCCTGATCATGCTGCGCGTCACCGGTTACGGCCAGACCGGCCCTTACCGCGACCGACCGGGTTTTGCGCGGGTCGCGCACGCGGTCGGCGGCATCGCCTTTCTCGCCGGCATGCCGAGGGGAACTCCGGTGACGCCGGGGTCGACCACCCTTGGCGATTACCTGACCGGACTCTACGGTTGCATCGGCATTCTGATGGCCTTGCGTCACCGCGAGCGCACCGGCCAGGGGCAATATATCGATGCCGCCCTGTACGAGTCGGTGTTTCGCTGCACCGACGAACTGGCACCGGCCTACGGCATGTTCGGTCGGATTCGCGAGCGGCACGGGCCAAACCATAACGACTTCGCCTGCCCGCACGGCCATTTTCCGACCAAGGACGACGGCAAGTGGGTGGCGATTTCATGCGTCACCGACAAGCTTTTCGAGCGCCTGGCGATGGCCATGGGACGACCCGAACTGGCCGCAGCACACGTCTATGGCGATCAGAAGACGCGCCTCGAAAACCGCCATGATGTGAACGAAATCGTCCGTGACTGGTGCGGTTCGCTGCACCGCGATGACCTTCTCAACCGCTGCTTCGCTGCCGGCGCACCGGCTGGCCCCTTGAACAGCATTGCCGACATTTTCGGCGACCGGCAGTTCCACGCCCGTCGCAATCTGGTGGCCATCGACGAGCAGGACATCGGCGAGACGGTCATCGTTCCCTCGGTGCTGCCACGCCTGTCGGTCACGCCGGGCCGCATCAAGCACCTGGGTCCACGGCTCGGGCAACATACCGACGAAGTGCTCTCGGATCTGCTCGGCCTTGCCGCAGACGAGATCAACGAACTGCGCAAGAAGCGCGTGATCTGAAGACCAAGAGAATTGGTGAAGAAAATGGATGGAATCCTCAAGGGCTTGCGCGTCGTCGAAGGCTCGGCTTTTGTCGCCGCACCGCTGGGTGGCATGACCCTGGCCCAGCTCGGAGCGGATGTCATCCGTTTCGACCCGCTCGGCGGCGGCCTCGACCATCGCCGCTGGCCGCTGACGCTCGACGGCAAACACAGCCTGTTCTGGGCGGGCCTGAACAAGGGCAAGCGCTCGATTGCCGTAGACTTTCGCAAACCGCGTGGCCAGGAGTTGCTGACGCAACTGATCTGTGCACCAGGAGACGATGCCGGCCTGTTCAGCACCAACTTTCCGGCCAAAGGCTGGCTCGCTTACGAGACGCTACAGGCACGGCGCCAGGATTTGATCATGGTCAATCTGACCGGACGCCGTGACGGCAGCTCGGAAGTCGATTACACACTGAACCCACAGCTCGGCCTGCCCTTGATGACCGGGCCAAACACCTCGCCGGAAGTGGTGAACCATGTCTTTCCCGCCTGGGACTTCATCAGCGGCCAGATGATCGCCCTGGGCCTGCTCGCCGCCGAAAGACACCGGCGGCTGAGCGGCGAAGGGCAACTGATTCGTCTCGCGTTGAAGGATGTGGCACTGGCAATGCTCGGCAATTTCGGCATGCTTGCCGAGGTGATGGTCAATGACACCGACCGGCCAAGGCAGGGCAACTATCTCTACGGCGCTTTCGGCCGCGATTTCGCAACGCTCGACGGCAAGCGCCTGATGGTCGTCGGCCTCACCAGCATGCAGTGGCGGTGCCTGACCAAGGCCACCGGCCTGCAGGAGGCCGTCGCGGCGCTCGGCGTCCGGCTGGGTCTCGACCTCGAAGACGAGGGTAATCGCTTCCGTGCCCGGCAGCAGATTGCTGCGCTGCTCGAACCGTGGTTCCATGCGCGCACGCTCGCCGAGGCCGCCGCCATCCTCAATGCCCACCGCGTTAGTTGGGGTCCCTATCGCAGTGTACGGGAAACCATTGCCTGTGACCCCGATTGCTCAACCGACAATCCGCTGTTCACGATGACCGAACAAGCGGGCATCGCCTCCTACCTGATGCCCGCGACGCCTCTCCAATTCGGCCGCGTGCCCCGCCTGCCGGCGATGCCGGCGCCACGCCTCGGCGAACACACCGACCAGATCCTGCTCGAAATTCTCGGCCTGAGCGAGGCCGAGGTCGGCCGCCTGCACGATGCGCGCGTCGTCGCCGGGCCAGACTGAAATCCTCTCCGACAAGGCAGTCGGTTCCATCAGCGTTTTCTTCACCAGGGACAAAAGCCATGAAGCTACCCGTTCATTTCTACAAGCCACTCGCCATCGGTGCGCCACAGCCTCTGCGTGAACTGCCGGTGCGGCCGGAACGGATGATCCATTTCTTTCCGCCGCACATCGACAAGATTCGCGCCAAGGCGCCTGAAACCGCGAGGCAGTGTGACGTGATGTGCGGCAACCTCGAGGACGCCATTCCCATCGAAGCCAAGGACGCGGCGCGTGCCGGTTTCATCGACCTGCTGTCGAAAAACGACTTCGGTGACACTGCGATGTGGGTGCGTGTCAACGCCTTGAACAGCCCGTGGATACTCGACGACCTCGAACAGATCATTCGACATGTCGGCAACCAGCTCGATGTGATCATGATTCCCAAGGTCGAGGGGCCGTGGGACATTCATTTCGTCGACCAGTACGTTGCGCTGCTCGAAGCCAAGTACGCGATCAGGAAACCGATTCTGCTGCATGCCCTGCTCGAAACCGCGCAGGGGGTGACCAACGTCGAGGCCATCTGTGGCGCCAGTCCGCGCATGCATGGCCTGAGCCTCGGCCCGGCCGACCTGGCCGCCTCACGCGGCATGAAGACCACCCGCGTCGGTGGCGGCCATCCCGGCTACGGTGTCCTCGCCGACCCCGAACCCGGTCAGGAAACCGGGCAGAATGCGCGCGCCTTCTTCCAGCAGGATCTCTGGCATTACACTGTTGCGCGCATGGTCGATGCAGCAGTGGCGCACGGTCTGCACTCGTTCTACGGTCCCTTCGGCGATCTCAAGGACGAAGCCGCCTGCGAGGCGCAGTTCCGCAATGCCTTCCTGATGGGTTGCTCGGGTGCCTGGTCGCTGGCACCGAACCAGATCGCCATCGCCAAGCGCGTCTTCAGTCCCGACGTCAAGGAAGTGCTGTTTGCCAAGCGCATTCTCGAAGCGATGCCCGATGGCAGCGGCGTGGCGACGATCGACGGCAAGATGCAGGATGATGCAACCTGGAAGCAGGCGCGGGTGATCGTCGATCTGGCACGGCTGGTGGCCAGGCGCGATCCGGAGCTAGCCGCCGCTTATGGACTGTAAGGCATTGACTCAATACCTCGGGGAGAAAATACCGTGAGCGAGAAGACCAGACTGGGCAACTTTTTCGAAGATTTTTACGTCGGCCAGACGATCGCACACGCCACGCCACGTACCATTACCGAGGGCGACGTGGCGCTGTATACCGCCTTGACCGGCTCGCGCTTCGCCACCACTTCGGCAGACACCTTCGCGCATAGCCTGGGCTTCCCGCGGGCGCCGGTGGATGATTTTCTCGCCTTCAACATGGTTTTTGGCCGGACCGTGCCGGACATCTCGATCAATGCCGTCGCCAACCTTGGTTATGCGACGGGCCGTTTCGGCCACCCGGTCTATCCGGGCGATACGCTCAGCGCCGATTCCACCGTGATCGGACTCAAAGAAAACAGCGACGGCCAGACCGGTGTCGTCTATGTGCGCTCGTGTGGGGTCAATCAGCGCGGACAGATCGCCCTCGACTACTGCCGCTGGGTCATGGTCCGCAAGCGCGACCCGGCGTCGCCTGCCCCGGAAAGCGTCGTTCCGGATCTGCCCGCTGCCATTGCCGCCAGTGATCTGCTGGTTCCGACCGGGATCCGGATCGAGCAATACGACACGGCCCTGTCCGGTAGCACCGACCTCTGGAACGACTACCAGGTCGGCGAACGCATCGATCATGTGGACGGGATGACCATCGAAGAAAGCGAACACATGATGGCCACCCGCCTGTACCAGAACACCGCGCGCGTGCACTTCAACCAGCAGGCTGAACGGGCTGCTGGGCGCTTCGGCCGCCGCCTCATCTACGGTGGCCACATCATCAGTCTGGCGCGCTCGCTTTCGTACAATGGGCTGGCCAATACCTTCAGCATCGCGGCGATCAACGGCGGCCGGCATGTGACGCCAGCTTTCGCCGGCGACACGGTCTACGCCTGGTCGGAAGTGCTCGAACAACTGCTCGTGCCGGGACGCAAGGACATCGGCGCACTGCGGCTGCGTACCGTCGCCACCAAGGACCAGCCCTGCGCGGATTTTCCCTACCAGACCACCGATGGCCGTTATGATCCGAGCGTGCTGCTCGACTTCGACTATACGGTGCTGATGCCGAGAAGGGAGTAGATGCGACCGGCTTCGCTGCCCACACGGGCGACTGCGTCGCGGCCACGGCGAAGTCCATCAAACCGATTACCAGTCGAGCGCCTGGCTTTTGGCCGCCACTCTGTTCGCCCGCTGGTCTCAGGAAAACTTTTTCAGCCGCCGGCTCGCCCAATTCGGCACGCTCCACCTCAACGAAACGATTGACCCGGTGAAAGTCGAGGCCTTTGTCGCGAATAAAGCCGCGGCCCACGACGAGATCGAACACCTGCAACTGGAAAGCCAAGAAGTATAGATGGGTATAGTGGGACGTAGTTGAACCTTCAGGCATCGGCAACATGACCGATGTTACGAGACAAATCAACGGCTTGACTGAAATATGCCGAAAAATCAAGACGCAAGAGAAGGCGATGTAACGGGGCACACGCCGATGATGCAGCAGTACCTGCGCATCAAGGCCGAGCATCCAGGCATCCTGTTGTTTTACCGGATGGGCGATTTCTACGAGTTGTTTTTCGACGACGCGGAAAAAGCAGCGCGGCTACTGGACATTACGCTGACGACACGCGGTCAGTCGGCCGGACAGCCGATCAAAATGGCCGGGGTACCCTACCACGCCGTCGAACAGTATCTGGCGAAGCTGGTCAGACTTGGCGAATCGGTGGTGATCTGCGAGCAGATCGGCGACCCGGCGACCAGCAAGGGTCCGGTCGAGCGCGCCGTGGCACGCATCGTCACCCCCGGCACCCTGACCGACGCGGCCTTGCTCGACGAGAAGCGCAATACGCTGTTGCTTTCCTTGTGCGCCAGCAAACAATTTGCCGGCCTCGCCTGGATCAACCTCGCGAGCGGCGATTTCCGCGTCTGTGAAGTCGCACCGAGCAAGCTCTCTGCCACGCTGGATCGTATCCGTCCCGCCGAGATCATCGTGCCGGAGAGCCTCGGACTGACTTTCACTCCCGAGGTGGCTCTGACTCGCCAGCCCGACTGGCATTTCGACGTCGAGGCCGCACGCCGCGAACTCTGTACGCACTTCGCCACCCGCTCGCTGGCCGGTTTCGGTGCCGACGCCCTGCGTCCGGCCATCGCCGCCGCCGGCGCACTGTTGCGCTATGCCAAGGCCACCCAGACGCGTGCCCTGCCACACCTGCGAGCGCTGATCGTCGAACGCGATGCCACCTTCCTCGGGCTCGATACGGCGACGCGACGCAATCTCGAACTCACCGAGACCCTGCGTGGCCAGCCGGCGCCAACGCTGTGCAGCCTGCTCGACAACTGCGTCACCGCAATGGGCGCGCGTCTGTTGCGGCATGCACTGCACCACCCCTGGCGTGACCCGACCATCCCCGCCGCCCGCCACGCTGCAATTGCGATGCTGCTCGACGACGATGGCCGTACCCTGCATGCATTGCGGCAAGCGCTACGCGGCTTTGCCGACATCGAACGTATCGCCGGCCGGATCGCGCTCTGCAGCGCTCGGCCGCGCGACCTGTCAAGCCTGCGCGACAGCCTGCAGCGCCTGCACGAACTGCGCGCGCCGCTGGCGGCAATGCTTTCGATCGCGGCGGCAGCAGCGCCACTGCTCGCCGAATTGCATGCGCAACTGGCCACCCCGGATGCCGCCCTCGATCTCTTATGTCGCGCCATCCTGCCCGAACCGGCCGCCCTGATCCGCGACGGTGGCGTCATTGCCAAGGGCTTCGACGCCGATCTCGACGAACTGCGCGCCCTCAACGACCACTGCGGCACTTTTCTGCTTGAGCTCGAGGCGCGCGAACGCGAGCGCACGGGCATCGGCAACCTGAAGGTCGAGTACAACCGCGTGCACGGCTTCTACATCGAAGTCAGCCACGCCAACGCCACCAGGGTGCCCGACGATTATCGCCGCCGGCAGACCCTGAAAAACGCCGAGCGCTACCTGACACCGGAGCTCAAGGCCTTCGAGGACAAGGCCCTGTCGGCGCAGGAGCGCGGCCTGGCGCGCGAAAAGCTGCTCTACGAAGGCCTTCTCGCCACCCTGCAGGATGATCTGCCGCAGTTGCAGCAGATCGCCCAGGCGGTCGCCGGCATCGACCTCCTGAGCGGATTCGCCGATACCGCGCAAAGGCGCAACTATTGCCGACCCTTGTTTTCGTCCGAGGCGGGACTGCTGATCGAGGACGGTCGGCACCCGGTCGTCGAAGAACAGATCGGCGGCGGGGAAAGCTTCATTGCCAACGATACGCGCCTGGGCGACGAGCGGCGGCTGTTACTGATCACAGGCCCGAACATGGGCGGCAAATCGACCTACATGCGCCAGACCGCGCTGATCGCCCTGCTCGCGCATGTCGGCAGTTACGTGCCGGCAACGCGCGCGGTTCTCGGCCCGCTCGACCAGATCTTCACGCGCATCGGCGCTGCCGACGACCTTGCCGCCGGGCGTTCGACATTCATGGTCGAAATGATCGAATCGGCAGCCATCCTGCATCACGCCACGGAACACAGCCTGGTACTGATGGACGAAGTCGGCCGCGGTACCTCGACCTTCGACGGCATGGCGCTGGCTTTCGCGATCTGTCGCCATCTGCTCGAAAAAAACCGCTGTCTGACCCTTTTTGCGACCCACTACTTCGAGCTGACGCTGTTGGCGAACGAGTACCCGGATCTGGCCAATGTGCATCTGGACGCCATCGAGCACGGCGAGCGCATCGTCTTCCTGCACGCCGTCGAGGAAGGCCCGGCCAACCAGAGTTACGGGATTCAGGTCGCCGCGCTGGCGGGAATTCCCTCCGCGGTGCTGAAAGCGGCCCGACGACAGTTGCGCGAGTTCGAGCAACGGGCTTCGATCAACCCCCTGCAACCCGATCTCTTTGCCACGGCACTGGCCGATGCTGCGGAAGCGCAGGAGCACCCCACCCCGCCGGCCATCGAGCGGCTACGTTCGATCGATCCCGATCGACTGACCCCCCGCGAGGCGCTCGAAGCCCTCTACGAACTCAAATCCCTGCTTTGATGATCCAAGGACCCTGCGCATCGCTGCTCGCTGGCCTGTTGCTCGCCGGATCGGTACACGCCGAAACCTGGCGCTTCGCAGTGATCGGCGACACCCCGTACAGCGCTTACGAGCGCAGCGAACTGCCGCGCATGCTCGACGACATCGCCGATGAACACCCCGGCTTGATCGTCCATGCCGGCGATTTCAAGGATAGCCGGACGATCTGCAGCGACGAGTTGTTCCGCGACCGTCGCGCACTCTTCGCTGCGTCGCGGGTGCCGCTGCTCTACGTCGTTGGCGACAACGAATG
>RRZT010799650.1_pt1 | contig 14655 bp, 14 predicted proteins | sample 2165551 | NCBI WGS metagenome assembly RRZT01 (sample SAMN10456910, study PRJNA506462) | wastewater metagenome | biome: wastewater; feature: sludge; material: wastewater sludge; isolation source: wastewater sludge with Escherichia coli K12::gfp cells carrying plasmid... | place: USA: Moscow, Idaho... | reverse complement strand
GGATGTGGTTGGCATCCAAATCAAACGGCAGCACCGCTTGGCCTTCGGCACGCGACACTTCGATAAAGTCGTCACCCCACAATACGCTGGCGCCGATTTTTTCCAGCTCACGCGCAAACGCCACATCGCCCTGAATGCTGTGGCGGCCGATGCCGCTCACCCGCACCGCGCTGCCGCTGAGCAAGCCGGCGGCCAGAAAATAAGACGCGCTGGAGGCGTCGCCTTCCACATGCACCACCGCCGGCGCATGGTAAACGCTGTTTTCAGGCAGCCTGAAGACGGCGTAATCTTGATTGTCGACCTGCACGCCGAAACGCGCCATTAAATTTAAGGTGATGTCGATGTAGGGCTTGGAAATCAATTCGCCCACCACTTCAATAGTATGTGCTTGGCCGGTGAGCGGCAGTGCCATCAGCAAGGCGGTGAGAAACTGGCTGGACACGTCGCCGCGCACGCGCACGGTGCGCTGGTTGTTGTCGTTGCGCTCGCCGATGTGCAGCGGCGGATAGCCGGGGTTGCCGCGGTAATCGATGTGCGCACCCAGTTGGCGCAAAGCATCCACCAAGTCGCCAATCGGGCGCTCGTGCATCCGCGGCACGCCGTGGAGCTGGTAGTTGCCGCCCAACACGGCCAAGGCGGCGGTGAGCGGGCGGAAAGCAGTGCCGGCATTGCCCAAAAACAAATCGGCTTCACGCTGGGGAAAGCGCCCGTGGCAGCCTTGCACCGATAGGCTGCCTGAAGCATTTTCGCGGCTGAGCACACCCAGTTTTTCCAGTGCATTGCGCATATGCAGAATATCGTCGGAATGCAGCAGCGACACAATCTCGCAATCGTTGTCGGCCAGTGCGGCCAGCAGCAGGGTACGGTTGCTGATGCTTTTGGAGCCGGGTAGGGCAACGGTGCCGGGATGCAGGCGGGCGGCGGGCAGATGGATAAAGTCGGTCATGGGTTTGCTCGTGGCGGCAGCCGTTTGTTGAAAGCGTCTTATTATGCCTATAATTGCGGTTTTGTAAATGTTTGTGGTGCAGGTGACAGGTGTCAGCTTAATCCCCACTTTAGAAATAAGCTAATGAAAATGCAAAGCCACCCCTACAAAGCTACCTGAAATTTTATGCGTCCGCTTTATTTCAATAACGGAAGATACGCAGCTGCCTATGGGCTGCCTGAAAGTCTTTCCGTTACAGTACCCGTCGCACCTACGCTAGGCAGGTGCCCAGTTCAAAGCCTTGCTTTGATTCTGCCACGCCAAAGCGCCTGTTGGAGTCGGTTTATGCTTTATTTAAACATAGCCAATGCCGTGCTCTGTAAAACGGAAGCGCTGCTTCAGACTGGGCACCTGCCTTCGCAGGTGCGACATATTGAAGGCTGCCTGAAACCGATAATCTATAATAGATTGCCGAATCAAGTTCGGCAATGACGCACCCGATGGTTTCAGGCAGCCTTTGTCAATCGATGCGTCACTGCAATGAGTCACATTAAAAGTAAACGAAAGGCAGTTTTATCATGAAGCAAAAAGTCATCGCCATCGACGGCCCCAGCGCTTCGGGCAAAGGCACCGTGGCCGCCCGCGTGGCGGCGGCCTTGGGCTGGGCGTATTTGGATTCGGGGGCACTTTACCGGCTCACGGCGCTGTATGCGCGCCGTCAAAGCGTGGCTTGGGATGATGAGGCGGCGTTGGCGCAACTGGCGGCGGCCTTGCCGGTGGCGTTTACCGATGGCGCGGTGTTACTTGATGGCCAAGCGGTGGACGAAGCCATCCGCGGCGAAGACATCGGCATGGGCGCCTCCGCCGTGGCGGCTTTGCCACAGGTGCGCAGCGCCTTGCTGCAACGGCAACGTGATTTCCTTACTGCGCAAGGCTTGGTGGCCGACGGGCGCGACATGGCTTCGGTGGTATTTCCGCAAGCGGCGTTAAAGGTGTTTCTCACCGCCAGCGCCGAAGTACGTGCCCAGCGCCGTGCCCGTCAATTGGGCTTGGCACTCGATGGCGCGGCGTTTGCGCAAATTCTGGCCGACATCGAAAAACGCGATGCCGCCGACCGCAGCCGCACCGTGGCGCCATTGCAGCCGCAGGCGGATGCGCATATTTTGGATACCTCGGCGCTGGACATCGATGCCAGCGTGAAAAAAGTGCTTGATTGGTATCGACAAATCTGAAATTCATGTACAATAGCCAGCTTCGGTTTGCCGTATTGCATTTTGATGACAGCGGCTGCCGATATTGAGACCTTTGCCCTGATATTGCCGCAGGCTGCCTGAACGTGTTTTATTTCATGGCTTTGCGCAAGATGAGGGCAAGGGTTTCTTGCCGCCGCAGCCGGCCAGAGCGCTGCGGTACAGACCAACCAACCCCCGCACCTCTGGCTGTGCACAATATAGAGAACATTACATGAGTATGGAAAATTTTGCCCAACTGCTGGAAGAAAGCTTCACCCTGCAAGAGATGAATCCCGGCGAAGTGATTACCGCCGAAGTGGTTGCCATCGACAACAACTTCGTCACCGTAAACGCCGGTTTGAAATCAGAATCACTGATTGATGTAAACGAATTCAAAAATGCAGCGGGCGAGATTGAAGTTAAAGTGGGCGATTTTGTTACCGTGACCATCGAATCGGTGGAAAACGGCTTTGGTGAAACCAAGCTGTCACGCGAAAAAGCCAAACGCGCTGCCGATTGGATTGCTTTGGAAGAAGCCATGGAAAATGGCGATATCCTGTCTGGCCTGATCAACGGCAAAGTCAAAGTCGGCCTCACTGTGATGATCAACAGCTTCCTCGCCTTCTTGCCGGTTTCTTTGGTCGACGTGCGTCCAATCAAAGACACTTCACACTTTGAAGGCAAAGAAATCGAATTCAAAGTAATCAAACTGGATAAAAAACGCAACAACGTGGTGGTATCCCGCCGCGCCGTGCTGGAAGCCACTTTGGGCGAAGAGCGCAAAGCCTTGCTGGAAAATCTGCAAGAAGGTGCCGTGGTTAAAGGCATCGTTAAAAACATCACCGATTACGGTGCGTTTGTGGACTTGGGCGGCATCGACGGCTTGCTGCACATCACCGATTTGGCTTGGCGCCGCGTGAAGCACCCCAGCGAAGTGCTGGAAGTAGGCCAAGAAGTGGAAGCCAAAGTATTGAAATTCGACCAAGAGCGCAGCCGCGTGTCTTTGGGCATGAAACAATTGGGCGAAGACCCGTGGCACGGCCTGGCGCGTCGCTATCCGCAAAACACCCGCTTGTTCGGTAAAGTAACCAACCTCACCGACTACGGCGCGTTTGTGGAAATCGAGCAAGGCATCGAAGGCTTGGTACACGTTTCCGAAATGGACTGGACCAACAAAAACGTTCACCCCAGCAAAGTTGTCCAAGTAGGCGATGAAGTGGAAGTGATGATTTTGGAAATCGACGAGGACCGCCGCCGTATTTCTTTGGGCATGAAACAAACCCAAGCCAATCCGTGGCAAGAATTCGAAGCCAACTACAATAAAGGCGACAAAATCTCCGGCGCCGTGAAATCCATCACCGACTTCGGCGTATTTGTGGGCTTGCCCGGCGGCATCGACGGCTTGGTACACCTGTCTGACTTGTCTTGGAGCGAAGGCAGCGAAGAAACCGTGCGCCAATTCAAGAAAGGCGATGAAGTAGAAGCCATGGTATTGGCCATTGATGTCGACAAAGAACGCATTTCTTTGGGCATCAAACAATTGTCTGGCGATCCCTTCGGCAACTACATCAGCGTAAACGACAAAGGCAGCATCGTTAAAGGCACCGTAAAATCACTGGACGCCAAAGGCGCGGTGATTGCTTTGGGCGATGAAGTGGAAGGCTACCTGCGTGCTTCTGAAGTATCCAGCGACCGCGTAGAAGACATCCGCAACGTGCTGAAAGAAGGCGAAGAAGTGGAAGCGGTAATCACCACGGTAGACCGCAAAAACCGCAACATCAGCCTGTCGATTAAAGCCAAAGACGCCAAGGAAACCAACGAAGCACTGCGCTCCGTGGCCGCCAGCAGCAATGCGTCTGCCGGTACCACCAGCTTGGGCGATTTGTTGAAAGCCAAGCTGTCCGGCGACAACGAGTAAACCGCCATGACCAAGTCTGAGTTGATGATTCGTTTGGCCGAAAGCTATTTGGCTGCGAGCAACACGCAACTGATGGCCAAAGATGTGGAGCAAAGTGTCAAAGTATTGGTGGACACCATGACCCGCTCTTTGGCACGCGGCCAGCGCATCGAAATCCGCGGTTTTGGCAGTTTCGACCTCAACCACCGTCCGGCTCGCACCGGGCGCAACCCGAAAACAGGCGAAAAAGTGGCGGTGCCGGAAAAATATGTGCCCCACTTCAAGCCCGGCAAGGAATTGCGCGAACGGGTGGATCAGGCTTTGCAAAACGCCGGTTAATCGTTGGCTGAATTCTCTGTTTAGAGCAACGCCGCTGAGCTTCAGCGGCGTTTTTTATTGGAGCCGCGCCGGGCTTGTGGTATGTTGCGGGCTTGCCGTTGGCTGAGGGCTGGGTTTTTGTATTCGGCCTGCAACGGCTCAGAGATGAAAAAATAAATTGGTTGATAGATAGATGTGCCAAGGCGCATATCTATGCAGATATAGGTAATATTTAATCCATTTGTCTTTCAGGCAGCCTTAATCGCTGTTTAAAAATAAAAACAACTGTTATCAAAGAGAGTAAAACTTCGTGGTCGATACCGCTTCCGTATTTTCCCCGCCCGATTTTAAAAACCACAGTCCGCTTACTTGGTACCAAGCGGCGCAGCAGCAGCCCGGGTTTATCGAAGATGTGGCCCAATTCAAGGCGATTAAGCTGTTGGATAAGCTGTGGGCTGAGCTGATGATGTTTAAGCGCAAGCGCAACCGCTTTTTGGGGCGCAGCCTGCGCTCGCCGCAATCGCCCAGAGGGCTGTATTTTTATGGCGGCGTGGGGCGCGGTAAAAGTTTTTTAATGGATGTGTTTTACGGCTGCCTGCCTTATCGGCGCAAACGGCGGGTGCATTTTCATGCCTTTATGGCCGAAGTACATCAGCGCATGGCGGCGCACAAAAGCGAAGCCAACCCTTTGCAGGCGGTGGCCGCTGAAATTGCCGCCGAAGTGCGGGTGCTGTGTTTCGATGAATTCCATGTCAGCGATATTGCCGATGCCATGATTTTGGGGCGCTTGCTCGAAGGGCTGTTTGCCGAAGGCGTGGTATTGGTGGCCACATCCAATTACGCCCCGAGCGAACTGTATCCGCAAGGGCAAAACCGCAGCAGCTTTTTGCCCACCATTGCGCTGATTGAACGCGAGCTGACGGTGCTGAATGTGGATGGCGGCGAAGACTACCGCCTGCGCACGCTCAGCCCTGCCGATGTGTTTTATGTGCCTGCCGATGCCGCCAACGAAGCGCGCCTGAGTAAGCTGTTTGCGCAAATGAACGCAGGCGCACGCGCACAAGCGGGCAGTGTGGCCATTTTGGGGCGGCAGCTGGCCTTTAAAGGGCGCACCGAGCAGGCGATTTGGTTTGATTTCGACACCCTGTGCCGCGGCCCGCGCTCGCAAGCCGATTATCTGTGGCTGGCCGAGCGCTACCGTATGCTGTTTGTGTCGGGCATTCCGGCGATGAGTGCGGCTGAGCGTGCCGAAGCACGGCGGCTTACTTGGCTGATTGATGTGCTGTACGACTACCGGGTGAAACTGTGTGCCAGCTGTGCTGTGCCGGTGGCCGAAATTTACACCGACGGCGATTTTGCCCATGAATTTACCCGCACCGCCAGCCGCATGACCGAAATGCAGGCGGAGGCTTATCTGGCTTTGCCGCATTTAACATTGGATGCTGCTCAGCCCGCAGCGGCTGCCAATCCATCTTCTTCCGCGATGGCTTGACATGATTTTTAAGATTGATTGGTTTTTTGTGCTTATTTTAAATTAAAAATCAATTAAATCATTTGTACAAATTAAATAATTGATATTTAATATCAAATTAAATAAATGCATCATGGCATTTGAGGCTGCCTGAATAAGCTCAAGGCTTTCAGGCAGCCTTTACTTGGCTGAATGGCGGCTTTTAATCTGCGGCGATACATATTAAAAGCAGCAAAATCTTGCTAAAATGCGCCCCAGTGCTGATTTTCGCTTGCGTGGCACGGCAACTTGCGGTTGCGGTGTTGATGCAGGCATTAACCTTACGGAGTATTTCCATGGCCATTGAACGTACCATTTCCATTATCAAACCCGATGCCGTTGCCAAAGACGTCATCGGTCAAATCTACAGCCGCTTTGAAAACAACGGCTTAAAAGTAATTGCTGCTAAAATGAAGCAGCTCAGCCGCGCCGAAGCCGAAGGCTTCTATGCTGTGCACAAAGAGCGCCCGTTTTTTGCCGACTTGGTGGCCTTTATGACCAGCGGCCCGGTGATGATTCAAGTATTGTCCGGCGACAATGCCGTGGCCAAAAACCGCGAGCTGATGGGCGCCACCAATCCTAAAGAAGCCGCCGCCGGCACCATCCGCGCCGACTTTGCCGAGTCGATTGACGCCAATGCCGTACACGGCTCCGACAGCTTGGAAAATGCCGCCATTGAAATCGCCTATTTCTTTGACGACAGCGAAATCTGCCCGCGCTAATCATTGCTGTGTATGATTTGAGGCTGCCTGAATGATTTTCAGGCAGCCCCGAGTTCTTTGTATTAAGCCGGTTTGCTTCGCTTGTACATAAGCCGGTTTAATACAAAGTTTTGAGCATAAAAACATGAAAACCAATCTTCTGAATTACGATTTGCCCGGGCTTACCGAGCACTTTGCCCAAATGGGTGAAAAGCCGTTTCGCGCCAAGCAAGTGATGCGCTGGATGCACTTGGGCGGCGCGGATAACTTTGACGACATGACCGACTTGGCCAAGTCTTTGCGCAGCAAGCTGCACGAGCATGCCGAAGTGAAAGTGCCCGCGCTGATGACCGAACAACAATCCGGCGACGGCACGCGCAAATGGCTGCTGGATGTGGGCACCGGCAACGGCGTGGAAACGGTGTTTATTCCCGAAGACACCCGCGGCACTTTGTGTATTTCGTCGCAAATCGGCTGTGCGTTGGAATGTACTTTTTGTGCCACCGGCCGCCAAGGCTTTAACCGCAACCTCAGCGCCGCCGAAATCATCGGCCAGCTGTGGTGGGCGAATAAAGCCATGGGGGTGACGCCGAAAAACGAACGCGTGGTGTCCAATGTGGTGATGATGGGCATGGGCGAGCCATTGGCCAATTTCGATAATGTGGTTACTGCGCTGAGCATTATGCTCGACGACCACGGCTACGGCCTGTCGCGCCGCCGCGTTACCGTGTCCACTTCGGGCATGGTGCCGCAGATGGACAGGCTTAAAGAAGTGATGCCGGTGGCGCTGGCGGTATCGCTGCATGCCTCCAACGATGCGGTACGCGATGAAATTGTGCCGCTGAATAAAAAATACCCGCTCAAAGAATTGATGGCGGCCTGCCAGCGCTATTTGCTCAAGGCGCCGCGTGATTTTATTACCTTTGAATATGTGATGTTGCACGGCGTGAACGACAAACCCGAACACGCGCGTGAATTGATTAAATTGGTGCAAGATGTGCCGTGCAAATTCAATTTGATTCCGTTTAATCCGTTTCCCAATTCCGGCTATGAGCGCTCCAGCAATGAGCGCATCCGCGTGTTCCGCGATATTTTGCAGCAAGCGGGGCTGGTGGTTACGGTGCGTAAAACCCGCGGCGACGACATCGACGCCGCCTGCGGTCAGCTGGCCGGGCAAGTGCAAGACAAAACCCGGCGCCAACAAAAGTGGCAACTACAGAAAGGCTGAAACAATGAAATGGTCGGCAGCAGCAACAGCACTACTGGGCGTGATGGTATTGGCGGCGTGTTCCAGCGGCGGTATTAAAGAGCCCAGCGCAGCCGAGCGTGCCGAATCGGTGTCGCAAATCAAAACCCAGCTGGCGGTGGAGTATATGAAAACGCAAGACTACCGCCAAGCCGTGGCCAGCGTGGAAGAAGCGCTGGCGGCCAATAGCCGCAATATTTATGCTTGGCTGATGCGAGCGCAAATTTACCAATACCTGAAAGTGCCGGACAAGGCCGATGAAAGCTTCCGCCGCGCCTTGGCGCTGGATCCGAGCAATGCCGAAGTCAACAATAACTACGGTTGGTTTTTGTGTGATTTGCAAAACCGCCCCAACGATGCCATGGCTTATTTTGATAAAGCCTTGGCCGATCCCACCTATCCCAGCCCGCAGGTAGCCAATTTAAATAAAGGCATTTGCAGCACGCGCATGGGCCAATACGGCTTGGCCGATGCCTATTACGACCGTGCGCTGGCGGCAGCGCCGTGGTTTGCGCCGGTACACAAGGAAATGGCGCGAACCAAAATGCTGGCGGGTAATCTGAACGAGGCGGATCGCTTGTTCCGTTTGTACCAAAGCCGCGTGGATGTGCTCAGTGCCGATGATTTGCTGCTGGGCTGGCGCATTGCCCGTGCACAAGGGCAAACACACGCGGCCTACGAATACGAAGCGCAATTGCGCAGCAACTACCCTTATTCCACCGAATTAGAACAAATTAGCACAGGACGCATGTGATGACAGAAACAACAGGCACACCGATGCCGGAAATGCCCACCGCCGCCACCTTAGGGGCTTTGCTGCGGCAGGCGCGCGAACAACAAGGCTATTCATTGGGTGAAGTGGCCGAGCGTCTGAAGTTTCCGGCACGGCAGGTAGAAGCCTTGGAAGCCGGTGTGTATGAAGGCTTACCAGAGCCGGTGTTTATCAAAGGCTTTTTGCGCAGTTATGCGCGCTTGCTCGGCGTGGATGAAGCCCAGCTGAATGAGCAGATGAAAGCCATTTTTCCGACAGATGCCGCTGCGGTTCAGGCAGCCCAGGTAATGACCAAATCCACCCTGGATTACCGTGGCATGAAAGAAAAAAAACCGTTTCCGCGCTGGGTATTTGGCGTGGTGGCGCTGGCGGTGCTGGGTGCGGCCATTTATGCCTGGCAAAGCAAATCCAGTGCCGATAATCTGCGTCAAACCGAGTCGGCCAGCCAAGTGGTGGCCAATCCGATTGCCATGCCCGGTGTAGACGCCAATAATGTGTCGGTGATTCCGATGACTCCGGCCAATATGGCCAGCGGTAGCGCCGCCAGCGGTATTGCCGCCGCCAGCACGCCGATGGCGGCCAGTGCGCCCGCCGCCAATGTGGGCGCGCAAACCTTGGTGATTACCGTGCGCTACCGCTCACTGCTGCATGTGGTCAACCAACAAGGTGAGGTATTGATTAGCCAAGTGGTGCCGGCTGGCAGTGAGCACCGTTTTGATAACGGCGCGCCGTATCAGGTGCGCATAGGCTATGCCTTGGGCGCCCAAGTGAATATGGGCGGTACCGATATTCCTTTGCAAGGCCATATCAACAACAAAACCGCAACCTTAACCGTGGGCGGCAATAATGAGTAAACCCGTTGTGCGCCGCAGCACCCACCAGGTTCAAATTGATCATTTAAGCGTGGGCTCGGATGCGCCGGTGCTGGTGCAATCGATGACCAACACCGACACCGCCGATGCCGCCGGCACCGCAGAGCAGGTGAAGCAATTGGCCGATGCCGGTTCGGAAATGGTGCGCATCACCGTAAACAGCCCGGAAGCGGCGGCCAAAGTGGCCGAAATCCGCAGCCGCCTTAACGACATGGGCTGCAACACGCCCTTGGTGGGCGACTTCCATTTCAATGGCGAGCGGTTGCTGCAAGAGTTTCCCGATTGCGCCCGCGCTTTGTCGAAATACCGCATCAACCCGGGCAATGTGGGCAAGGGTGCCAAAGGCGATGAGAAATTTGCCTATATGATTCGCACCGCTGCCGAGCATGATAAAGCGGTGCGCATCGGTGTGAATTGGGGCTCCTTGGATCAAAGCCTGGCCAAGCGCATGATGGATGCCAATCTGGCGCTGGCCGAGCCGCAGCCGCCCGAAGTGGTGATGAAAGAAGCCTTGATTGTGTCGGCGCTGGAGTCGGCACAAAAAGCCCGTGACTTGGGGCTGCCTGAAAACAAAATCATCTTGTCGTGCAAAGTGAGCGCGGTGCAGGATTTAATTGAGGTTTACCGCGATTTGGGCAGCCGTTGCCGCTATCCGCTGCATCTGGGTTTGACCGAAGCGGGCATGGGCAGCAAAGGCATTGTGGCTTCCAGCGCGGCGCTGGCAGTGCTGTTGCAAGAAGGCATTGGCGACACCATTCGCATTTCGCTCACGCCAGAGCCGGGCGCTTCGCGCACGCAAGAAGTGGTGGTGGCGCAAGAATTGCTGCAAACCATGGGTTTGCGCTCGTTTACGCCTTTGGTTACCGCTTGCCCCGGTTGCGGGCGCACCACCAGCACTGTGTTTCAGGAGCTGGCGCGCGACATCCAGCATTATTTGCGCACCCAAATGCCGGTATGGCGCTTGCAATATCCGGGTGTGGAAAACCTGAATGTGGCGGTGATGGGCTGCGTGGTTAACGGCCCGGGTGAAAGCAAGCTGGCCGACATCGGCATTTCCTTGCCCGGCACCGGTGAAACCCCGGTGGCACCGGTGTATGTGGATGGCGAGCGGGCGGTAACGCTGAAGGGCGACAATATGGCCGCCGAATTTCTGGCCTTGGTGGAAAACTATGTGGCCGCCAACTATGGCGAAGGCGGCGCAAAGCGGCGCGCACAAAAAGTGATTCCGATTCACCATCCCGCCGATTAAACCAGGCCAAACCATAAGGCTGCCTGAAAGAGAAAGCTCATGGATAACTGGGTAGATAACACCGTTTTACGCTTGAACGGCATCCGCTTGGAACCGCTGGGTTTACAATACACCGCCGGATTACAGACCGCCGCTGCCGATGGCGCCTTATGGCGTTTGCGCGTGACTTCGGTGCCGGAGCCGGAACACACCGCCGCCTATATCGAAACCGCGCTGCATACGGCCAATCGGCTGGCCTTTGCGGTGATAGATGAAGCCAGCGGCCAAGTGCTGGGCAGCACCAGCTATCACGATATTCTGCCGGCCGTGCGGCGGCTGGAGATTGGCTATACTTGGTATGCGCAAAGCCATTGGCGTACCGCCTTAAACAGCATTTGCAAGCTGATGCTGTTGCGCCACGCCTTTGAAACCTTGCAGGCGCAAACCGTGGGCTGGCGCACCGATATTGAAAATATCCGCTCGCAAGCGGCGATTGAACGCTTGGGTGCGCGCAAAGACGGCACCATCCGCGGCAATGCCTTGCGCCGCGACGGCAGCATCCGTGATACGGTGATGTACAGCATGAGCGCAGCGGAATGGCCGCAGGCCAAGCAGGCTTTATTGGCGCGCCTGCAAACCATCTAAATCTAAAGATAAATTCTGAATCACGCCATTAAAAAAGGGGAAAATGATGGCCGATAAAGCAACCGATTTGCGTGCCCATTTGCTGGATTTGTATTTGGTTAACAATCCCGAAATCGCCCACCGCGTGTTTATTTACAGCTATAACGGCGTGGTGAGCGCCGCCACCAATCCGTTTCAGATGGTGTTTGCCGACTTAGAGCCGCAGGTCAAAAAAAGCCTGATTATGCAAAACTTGGCCAGCGGCGAAATGGTGCAGGCCTTTATTGTGCCGCTGGCAGACGCAGGCGGCTACCAAATCGAAAACGTGGTGCTCTACGGCAATAAAGCGGGCGTATTGCTGGAAATTGATTTGGGACACGACAAAATCGAGCAGTCGGAAAAATACAAACAATTTGTGGCATTGGCGCAGCATTTACTGCGTCAGTTTGTGGTGAGCGATGGCGATAACAAAGCCTAAGCGGCAAAATATTAATTTCATCATGGCATCGCCAAAAAACCAAAAAAAGAACAATACATTATCAATATGAGCCAAAAAATCCAAGCCGTTAAAGGCATGAACGATTTGCTGCCGCAGGCGCAAAAAGACTTTAAACTCACCGCCGCCTTTTGGCAGGCATTTGAAGACAGCGTGAGCCGCTGGACGCGCCGTTTCGGCTATCGCCAAATCCGCACCCCGATTGTGGAGCAAACCGGCCTGTTTGTGCGCTCCATCGGCGAAGACACCGATGTGGTGGGCAAGGAAATGTACACCTTTGCCGATGCCAACGACAGCCTGAGCCTGCGCCCGGAAGGCACCGCCTCGTGCCTGCGTGCGGTGGTGGAGCACAACCTGCTCTACAACAGTCCGCAAAAGCTGTGGTATATGGGGCCGATGTTCCGCCGCGAGCGGCCGCAAAAAGGGCGCTACCGTCAGTTTCACCAAGTGGGCGTGGAAGCCTTGGGTTTTGAAGGCCCGGATGTGGATGCCGAAATCATCGCCATGAGCGCCGATTTGTGGCGCGAATTGGGTATTACCGAACACCTAACGCTGGAGCTCAACTGCCTGGGCAACCGCGACGAACGCGCCGCCCACCGCGCGGCCTTGGTGGCCTATTTGCAGCAGCATCAAGATTTGCTGGATGAAGACAGCCAACGCCGCCTGCACACCAACCCTTTGCGGGTACTGGACACCAAAAACCCGGCTTTGCAGGCAATGGCCAACCAAGCACCGCGCCTGTTGGATTTTCTCGGCGAAGCATCGTTGGCGCATTACCGGCAACTCAAAGCGCTGTTGGATGGTTTGGGCATTGCCTACACCGAAAACCCGCGCTTGGTGCGCGGCTTAGACTACTACAACCTCACCGTATTTGAATGGACCACCGACAAATTGGGTGCCCAAGCCACGGTATGCGGCGGCGGCCGCTATGACGGCCTGATGGAAGAGCTGGGCGGCAAAGCCGCGCCGTGCATCGGCTTTGCTATGGGTATTGAGCGTTTGCTGCTGCTGGTGCAGGAATACGGCAGCCTGGCTGCCGATGATGCGGCCGATGTGTATGCCATGCACCAAGGCGAAGGTGCCGCCTTGCAAGTAATGCGCTATGCTGGGCAATTGCGTGGTGCCGGCATAAATGTGTTACAGCATTCAGGCAGCCACAGCCTGAAAGCACAAATGAAAAAAGCCGATGCCGCCGGCACCCGTTTTGCGCTGATTGTGGCGCCCGACGAATTGGCCGCCGGCACCGTAACCCTAAAAGACTTGCATGGCCAGCACCCGCAAACCACGGTGGCGGCCGATGCCCTGTTAACCCAATTACAACAATGGATGAATGCATAAATGGCTGTAAACGATTTCCAAGACCAAGAAGAAATTGAAAACTTCAAACATTTTTGGCGCAAATATGGCCGCTGGGCATTTTATGTATTGCTGCTGGCCGCAGCGGGCTATTTGGGCTGGGTGCTGTATCAAGGCCATCAGCGCGAACAGAACGACAAAGCCTCGGTGGTGTTTGAAACCTTTATCAATCAATCGCGTGCACACAATGAAGCGGCGGCCAAACAAGCTTTGCTCACCTTGCAGCAAGACTTCGGCAACACCTTGCCCGCCGCCCAAGCCACTTTGCTGATGGCCGGCACCGATTTTGACGCCGCCAAATATGACGATGCCGCCCTGCATTTGCAATGGGTGCAAAAACGGCAAAAAGACGAATTGCTGCAAGCCATTACTGCACAACGATTAGCCGTGGTGTATTTGCAGCAGCAAAAATACGATGATGCCCTGAAAGCGCTGGACGCCAAAGTGAGCGACGACCTCAAACCGGTATTGCTGGAAACCCGTGGCGATGTGCTGGTGGCACAAGGCAAGCCCAAAGAAGCCGCCGCCGCTTATGAAGCGGCTTTGAAATTGCTGCCGGAAGATGCCCCGCAACGCGAGTTGCTGCAAATGAAGGCCGAACCGTTGAGCTGATTAGGGGCTGTTTACATTGATGAAATGTAATAAACCCTAGCCTGAAAAGGCTGCCTGAAAGCAATACCATAGGCTTGTGCGCACAGCTTGATGTGCCGCACAAGCCAAACTGTTTTTAATTGCCATGGATAACCACGGCATAGGATGCCCCTTGGTGCATCGGATGCCGTTTGCTATTGAAATACAGTTGCGCCGCACCCCAATATCAATGCATTAAACCCACACGCAGCCATTCATATATTTAATCAATAGGCTGCCTGAAAGAGAAAAACCAATCATGAAACCAACCATCGCCTTGGTGGGTCGCCCCAATGTGGGCAAATCCACTTTGTTCAACCGCCTCACCCGCAGCAAAGACGCCCTGGTGGCCGACTTGCCCGGTCTCACCCGCGACCGTCACTACGGTCACGGGCGCATGGGCAGCAAGCCTTATCTGGTGGTGGATACCGGCGGTTTCGAGCCGGTGGTGGACAGCGGCATTTTGTATGAAATGGCCAAACACACCTTGCAGGCGGTAGACGAAGCCGATGCGGTGGTGTTTTTGGTGGACGGGCGCAACGGCCTCACTCCGCAAGACCAAATTATCGCCAACCGCCTGCGCCAAAGCCCGCGCCCGGTGCTGCTGGCGGTAAACAAAGGCGAAGGCGCCAATCGCGCCGTGCTGGCGGCGGAGTTTTTCGAGCTGGGCTTGGGTGAGCCACTGGTGATTTCCGGCGCCCATGGCGACGGCGTTTACGACTTGATTGAAACCGTGCTTGAGTATTTCCCCGATGCCGAAGAAGAAAGTGCCACCCCCAAGCACCCCGTATTTGCGGTGATTGGCCGCCCCAATGTGGGCAAATCCACACTCGTAAACGCCATTTTGG
>RRZT010969141.1_pt1 | contig 14658 bp, 14 predicted proteins | sample 2165551 | NCBI WGS metagenome assembly RRZT01 (sample SAMN10456910, study PRJNA506462) | wastewater metagenome | biome: wastewater; feature: sludge; material: wastewater sludge; isolation source: wastewater sludge with Escherichia coli K12::gfp cells carrying plasmid... | place: USA: Moscow, Idaho... | reverse complement strand
TGTGACCTTCCGTCGATGGCGGAGCGCGGTCGGGCTTCAGATGGAGGAACTGGACTCGCTCGAAGATCACCTCTGGGAGTACCTGACGGTGACGTCCGAGACCTTCCGCTCCTGGTTTGAACGCGACCCCTTCACGAGGCGCTGGCCTGATTCTCTCAAGTCCCGGCTCCGGGAGGCGGTCACGGCTTGTCACCTGCGCTACCCCGCGGTGGTTGAGGGGATCGATGCTCTGATCTCCATCACCTACGGGGGCCTCTTCGGGGGTATCGAGAGCGACTGGTCGCTCCGCGATCTGAACCGGGTGTTCGCCTTGACGTCGAGTCAGGTCCGAGCCCCATCGGCCGACCTCTTCGTTCACAGCCTGTGGATCGACAAGGACTGGGGTCGACATGACCCTGCGCTTGTGGCCAGGTGGCGAGCGATCCCAGGCTGATCTCCGCTCAGCCGACGGCGACGCCGAGCAGGGCGCCGATCCCGTAGGTCGCGCCGAGAGCGAGCACGCCGCCGATGACGACCCGCCGGATCGCGGGCGCCACCGGGGAGTCGCCGAGCTTCGCGCCGAGTCCGCCGGTCAGTGCCAGGGCGAGCAGCACCGCGAGCACGGTCACCGGGATCCGCCAGGGAAGCGGGACGAGCAGGATGGTCAGGAACGGCAGGATCGCTCCCGCGACGAAGGAGACGGCTGAGGCGAGGGCGGCGTGCCACGGGTTGAGGATCTCGTCCTCGGCGAGGTGGTAGCGCTGCGACAGGAGCACCTCGGCGCGGTTCTTGTCCGTGAGCTCCGAGGCGACCAGTTCGGCCGTCGCCTGGCTGAGGCCCTGCGCCCGGTAGGTGTCGACCAGCTGCTCGTTCGCCTCGCCGCGGTCCGAGCGCAGCAGCGCGTTGACCCGACCGATCAGGGAGCGCTGCGAGTCGGCAGCGCTCGAGACAGAGACGTACTCGCCGAGAGCCATGGAGATGGCACCGCCGACGAGGGCCGCGACACCTGCGAGCAGGATGGGCGTGATGTCCTGGACGCCGGCGGCGACACCGACGACGACCGCCGCGACGGAGACGATGCCGTCATTGGCGCCGAGCACCCCCGCGCGCAACCAGTTGAGCCGATCCGACAGGTCGGCCGAATGGTCCTTCGTGGTCTCTTCGAGCGTTGTCATGGCTCAATTCGACCACTGCCCCGCTCCCCCGTCCAGGCAGGAGAGGCTAGCCTGACCAGCCCCCATTTCCGGCAGTCTCGCCGTGCAGAAACGACCGGATTCAACAAAACCGCTGGTCGCAGCCATTCCGCTCGTCGGCAGCACCGGCATGGGCCCCTGGCCCGCAGGCAGCACTTTCTCTCATAGCGATCGGGACAACTGGTTCACGCCCGCGACAAGCAAGGGGAGGCTAGCCTGACTCCAGTCTGAAGAAGGGATCATCCATGTCCGAATCGCATGTCCCCGGCCCGCCGGAAGAGGCCGACCCCACCCCCGATGCCGGCACTCAGGAGAGGACCGACGAGGAGGTGGCGCACGGCCACGACGGCGCCGTCCCCGAGGACCAGATCGAGGCCGACCGGGCCCATCAGGAACAGCAGCCGCACCAGGGCTAGATCTGCTCCAGCGCCTGGTCGATGTCGGCGATGATGTCCTCGACGTTCTCGATGCCGATCGACAGGCGCACCATCTCCGCCGGGACACCGGCGGCGACGAGTTCCTCCTCGCCGAGCTGCGAGTGGGTCGTCGAAGCGTTGTGGATCGCGAGCGACTTGGCATCACCGATGTTGGCCAGGTGGCTGAACAACTGCAGCGCCTCGACGAACTTCGTGCCGCCCTCCCTGCCTGAGGCGACCCCAAAGGAGACGAGCCCGCCGAAGCCGCCCTTCAGGATGCGCTTGGCGATCTCGTGCGTGTCGCTCGACTCGAGCCCCGGGTAGTTGACCCAGGCCACCTTGGGGTGGGCCTGGAGGTGCTCGGCCACCGCGAGCGCATTGGTGGAGTGGCGCTCCATGCGCAGGTGCAGGGTCTCGATCCCCTGCAGCAGCAGGAACGAGTTCATCGGCGCGATCGCCGCACCCGTGTTGCGCAGCAGGACGGTGCGCGCTCGGATGATGAACGCCGCCGGACCTGCCGCCTCCGTCCACACGACGCCGTGGTACGCCTCGTCCGGCGCCGTGAGGCCGGGGAACCGGTCGGCGTGCGCCGCCCAGTCGAACTTGCCGGAGTCGACGATGATGCCGCCGAGCGAGTTGCCGTGGCCGCCCAGGTATTTGGTGGCCGAATGCACGACGACGTCGACGCCGTGGTCGAACGCCTTGGTCAGATATGGGGTGGGCACGGTGTTGTCGACGATGAACGGCAGGCCGAGTTCGTGGCTGGCTTCCGCCCACTCGTCGAGGTCGACGACGTTGAGTGCGGGGTTGCCGACCGTCTCGCCGAAGACGAGCTTTGTCTTCTCGTCGACGTGGTTCTTAAGGTCCGCCGGCTTTGCTGGGTCCACGAACCGGGCCTCGATCCCGAACTGGGCGAGCGTGTGGGCGAACAGCGCGTAGGTTCCGCCGTACAGCGTGGAGAGCGCGACGATGTTGTCGCCCGCGTAGGTGAGGTTCAGCACCGCGTAGGTGATGGCTGAGGCACCGGAGGCGGTCGCGAGTGCGCCCACCCCACCCTCAAGCGCGTTGACCCGGGTCTCGAGCACCGACTGCGTCGGGTTCATGATCCGGTTGTAGATGTTGCCCGGGGTGCGCAGCGCGAAGAGATCGGCGGCGTGCTGGGCGTCGTCGAAGACGTAGCTGGTGGTCTGGTAGATCGGCACCGCGCGGGCGTTCGTGGCGGAGTCGGGCTCCTCCTGGCCGGCGTGCACGGCGAGGGTCTCGGGCTTGTACGTCATTTCCATCTCCTGGGCAGTCGTCGTTGCGCCGGAATCTAGTGCCCGCGGACCTCCGTCGGAAGGGTGACCATTTCGCCGGTAGCGGACGCTCTACCCCCTGCGTGAACGCTCGCACACGGTGCGCATGTTGCCACTCTGCATTGCACAACACAGCAGACATCAGTTGACTGGAACCGCTAACAGCCAACCCACCAGGAGACGTTCAATGGCGAAACGTACACGCGCCGTCGCAATGTTTGCCGGCGCAGCGCTCATCACGTCCATAGCGGTCGCCGGGGCCGCGCCGCAGCAGGCAGCCGCCGCCGCTCCCCCGATCCAGACCACCAGCAGCGGGGCGCCGGCCACGGTACCGGCGCTCGCCAGCTGGACCGCCGGAACCGGCAGCTTCCAGTACACCGAGGACACAACGCGCACGTTGGCGAGCGCGGCGCAGCAGCTCATCGTGGTCTATCTCGCCGCGGGCCTTGGCGGCCATGTCCTCGACGTCGGCACGGTTGGGCTCCCAACCTTCGTGCCAGCTCGCCACGCAAGCATCTTGGATCGCCTGCGCGTCGACGTCGCTCACTTCGACGAACAGCTCGGGCCACAGCTCGATCACATTGAGCCTGGCGGTCGAGGTGAGGTGCTGGGCCAGCTCCGACGGCGGCCGGCCGAGCTGGTCACGCATCGCCTTGGCTAAGTCCGCCGGGGTGTCGTAGTCGTTCATGGTTCCTTCTCCCTTCGTCCTAGCTAGTTCCAGTTTCGGCCCTGTCCCGAAAACGGTCAATGCTGCTTTTGGGCCAGTCTAGGTTTCGGGCCGGCTCAACGGGCCCGCTGGGGGTCCAGCAAGCCGTGTCCCGAAAACGGCCGAATCTGAAGAGTTGTGAGATGTCTACAACACTCCCAGTTGCAGGCCTGGAGCGGATGCTTGGCCCTCCGAACTTGTAACCGCGGTCGCTGGGTCGTCCGGCACCTAGCCTCTTCATGGGGTGGCCTGGTCTGGTTGCTGACGTTGGTATTGATCGGTGAGTTCGTGCTGACGGTGGGCGTGCTGGTGGCCGGCTGACGCGGCCGGTGGGCGGTGCTCCAGGTTCCTCAAGTTCGTGGCGAGCGCCATGAAACATCGAGGCTAGCTAGGCCTGCGGCGATACCGACCGGGCCGCGAACCTCGCCTTGCGGGCGCGCCAATCGACGAGCATGTACGCCATCAGGGCAACCGGAGCCATCCAGGTGACGAAGTATCCGGTGCGATACAAGATGCTCACTACAAGCGCCTCCTCCAGCGAGGCCGCCTGATGGCTGAGAAGGGACAGCAGAGCTGTGAATACCCATACCGAGACCAGTTGGAGTCCAGCTGTTCGCCAGGTGATGGGCCGGAGGGCGTAGTAGATGCCCCAGCAGGAGGTGAACAGCAGCATTGCCAACGTCGACCAGGTGAATCCGGCCGTGAAGCCGGTCGCGGGGACCCACATCAGCAGTCCCCAGAGGGCGATTCCGCCCCCACGAGCGATACGCTTCAACATGCCCGCCATTCTACCTCCTCGTCTTAACCTCGCGCTTTCATTACGGGTGGGCCGTAGCATCCTGAGATGGCGAAAGTGCCCCTTGACCTCAGCGGTGCATGACCCAAGCAAGTCCATCATGGATCTGGCGCTCAGTCTGGTCCTGGGTGCCAGAGCCTCAGCGACATCGACACGCGTGCCGAGCCAGCCGTCTACGGCCGTGTGGCCTCGGACCCGACCGGTGTCCGCCTGATCACGACCCTGGCCCCGAAACCGGACAAGGCGATCGGTGTAGCCAGGCAGCAGTCACGCGCCAGGGTCTGGTCACTGGGCGGTGATCACGGCCCCGACCACGGCTCCGCTGGGAACCCAAACGACTCCGCTACCTGCTCTACACCATCCCCGCGACACTGGCCCACCAGCGCCGACCAGCCCGATCACGACCGCCATGAAGTATCGAGGTCAAACGCCGCTGGCCATGCGCCCCGGAGGACTCCCAGCTGCGGTGTGCTGCTCGGGCGGAAGCAGTTCCAGAAAAAATGTCCTGCGCAGCCCTGACCCTCGCTCTTATCATGAGCGCAGGGCGTGACATACACGCTTGTCAAGCCGGCCAACAGCGTCATGACCAAGTGCGGATTCGCTAGGATCCCGAGCTACTGGACCCTTGCGCTTACGCGGTTTGCGGCGAAACCCAAAGGAAGGAATCATGAATCCACACAAACGTCGAACAGCTACCGCGCTCTGCGGCCTACTGCTCGCGAGCCCAGTTCTTCTAGCAGGAACCGCGCAGCCATCTGCTGCCTTTCCTATCGGCGGATGCGTATCCCCTGGCACCTCCGGACCGAACCAAACGGTGCTGAACGACGCTGGGACTGGCACCGTCACCATGGCCCCCGTTCAGGTCGACGCCTACTACGAGAAGTACGCGTCTGCGGACGACAAGTACACCTGGGAAGTGTACAAGGGGGCCGCCGGCGACTCCAGCACGACAACCGCTGAAATGGATGCGCTCACGCAGGCATCGCTGGACAACGCAGTCGATGGCGAGGCGCCATCTTCGGCCGATCAGACGACCAACTTCGCAAGTCTTCCTGCACCAACTAACGTCAAGATCCAAGCGTCAGTTCTAACAACTCCTCTCAGGCTTCAGGTCGCTTCTTACGGCGCCGACGGCGCGCCACGGTGTTCAGGCGATCTCGAGGTGATGAGGGACGGAACCATTCAGAGTGAACTGGATGGCGGCCTCATGATTCTTCCGGGAGACTCCGAGACCACAGCCGAAGCAACGCCTACCGCTGTTAGTTCTCCGTGGAGCTACTACGTGCACGCAGCATTCATCCCCGCTGCCTCAGTGTATGCCACACCCCTCTGTGGGTACTTCAAGGGCGACAACCGTTCCTTCGCCACAACTGGGTCATCGCGCACTCGTATCTCCATCAAGGGAGATTGGGTCAACAAGCGGATCATCACACAGAAGTTGGTCAATGCCACTCATCGCACCTCGCCGTCCCCAGCGACCAAGACAGCGAGTTCGGCTGGAATCAAGTTCGTAGGAGGCTCCGCAAGCACCTCCTACTTTCGAATCGAGGCAGCTCACTCCGTTGGCAACCCACTCTGCAGTCCCGCTGGCCCGATCCAGTACAACGACATCGTGCAGATGTGGAGGACCGGCGCTGTGATTGTGTACAGCAAGGGCATCCAGGTACCGAACCACGAAATGTACGCGTTCAGAACAAACAACACCTACTCCATCGTAGCAAGACTCACAGGTAAGTCGTTCTACTGCCTGACGGTTGGCACTCCGCTCTGTTCGAACTCGGTCTACCGAGTGAACAAGACGCTGAGGTGATCCTGTCGAGTGCCCGGATCACGAGGGTGAATTCGCGGCTTTTAGGCTCACGGCCTACCGCTACGGGTTCGCACCTGCTATTTGGGTGACCCTGGGTCTACAGTCGCCAGGTCCGGTATGAAATTCCCCATCGTTTACGATCCAAGGTGTTGTCACCGGGCTTGGCGGCCGCGCTGTTTGTAGGCATGGCGCCGGTGGTGCGGATCACCAGACATCGACGTCGAACTCGACCCTCGCGGACTTTCCCGTCAGCGCCACCCACACGTTCTTCGGGACCAGCCCGATCGCTGCGCGAACGGCACCAAACACCGATCGGGTGGAACCCGAACGTCCGTTTGAACCACGCTCTCCACTGTCTACGTCTCCCGCGTGGTCTTTCCGCGGTGCGGCGCGAGCGCGTCAACGCGAGCCTCGGCTCGATCGGCTCGGGTCCGCTCGGCAGTGGCCTGCTCCTGGAGCGCGCAGCTCGTCTCGGATTCGCTCGACCTCTGCGGCGATCGCATCGGAACGCGCCTCGGCTCGATCGGCTCGGGTCCGCTCTGCGGCGGCCTGCTCCTGGACCGATCGCAGCTCGGCCGTCACTCGGTCACTGTCGACGACGGCGGCCGCGGCCGTCGCCCAGGCCACCTGGGGCAGTCCCCGCCCGGTGGACACCTACGCACAGTTCCAGGCGCTCGGCACCCTGCTCGGCACCGGACCCAGCACCGTCGCCATCGACTGGGCCCCGGTCCCGGCGGGCGAGTACGTGATCTTCGCAGGCGAACTCAACCTCACCGCAGGGTCCCGCGTGACCGCAGGCGAGGCGAACACGACCTGGACCATCAGCACCACCAACGACGGCTACTACAAGATCGCCAGCGGCGAGGAGTGCCTCGTCATGCGCGGCAACACCGACCTGACGCTCAATTCCCCGCAGAAGTTCGGCGAGAAGCCGAGCGTTGAGGCCTGCGCAAGCAGCGGAGCCGCGAACAACCTGCAGAAGTGGTGGGTCAAGAAGATCGACGGTGGCTACGCACTGATCAACGCCACGACCCAGCTCCCCCTCGTCGTCGACGGCGAGTCGGTGGCTCAGCAGGACCCCAACCACAACGACGCGACCGCGTTCATGTTCGTCGGGGACGGCGTGTCCACCAGCACCACCTTTAAAGGCCGCTTCGTCGCAGGCGCGTCGTCCAAGGTGGCGCTCACCGTGCGCAACCTCAGCGAGCAGCCGGCGACCGACGTCGTCGTGACGCTCGTGGTGCCCAAGGGCTGGCTGGTCTCCCCCGCGTCGATCACCGTCGGCGACCTGGCCGCGCAGGCGACGAAGGACTTCACGTTCACCATCACGCCTAATGCCGGCCCCGCGTCGCAGACGAGCGTCAAGTTCGTCACCGACTACACCGTCGACGGCCAGCAGGCCAGCCGTGAGGTCTCGATCCCCGCGGTCTTCTCCTGCACAGCGGCCGTCACGTCCCCGAAGGAGGTCTTGCGTGTCTCGAGCGAGCAGAACGACGCCCAGGAAGTTGCCCTGGCCACCAACGTGCTCGACGGCAACCCGAACACGTTCTGGCACACGCAGTGGAGCCCGAGCGAGACCAAGCACCCCCATCAGTTGGTGGTGGGCCTCGCCCAGGAGGCGGAGATCTGCGCGATCAGCCTGACCCCGCGTCAGGGCGTCAACTCCGGTGCCGCCAACGGCCAGATCAAGGACTTCGACCTGTACGCGACGTCCGACCGCACGGTCGCCCAGAGCAGCAACCTCGCCGACTGGGGCCAGCCGGTCCACAGCGGCTCGCTGCCTTCGGGACAGTCCGTCCAGCGGCGTCGGGTCTTCCTGCAGGGGTGTCGATCGACGAGGCCACCGGTGTGATCTCGGGCACCCCGACTGCGGCTGGTGTCTCGAGCGTCGAGGTCACCGTGAGCGATGCCAAGGACAATCAGGCCACCACCTCGTTCACGATCACCGTGACCCCGAAGGCCTCACCGTCCCCGAAGCCCACCCCGACCAAGTCCCCGACCGGGAAGCCGACGAAGTTCCCGACCGCGAAGCCGACCGGGAAGCCGACTGTCAAGCCGGAGGTGCCCCGCAGCGCGCCGTACACGATCCCCGGATCGCACGTGATCAACGGACGCACCTGGTTCACCACGTGCGAGGCCTACTCGCAGACCGAACGCTGCCGCACCGACATCTGGGCAACCGTCGTGGTCAAGACCGCCACCGGGTTCGAGGTCAGGCAGGGATGGGCGTTCAACAACCTCACCTACCTGCCGATGATGACCCGCGCCCAGTGGACAGGTAACCCGCTGGCCAGGACCGGCACCTGGACCGCCGCCGACGGCCGCGACTGGAGCACCGAGTGCGACACCGCAGCCACCGGCAACAACGGGTGCCGCTCCTACACGAAGGCCACCGTCTACGCTGCGCTGCCGAAGGCAGGCGGGGGGTACCGGTTCACCCAGCAGAGCCAGTGGGTGTTCAACAACATCGTCCAGTTCCGCTGAACGACCAGGTGACCCGCCCCGGGCGGTGACCCCACACGAACGGCGGCGTCCCTCAAACGAGGGACGCCGCCGCTTCGTGTTTCAGCGAGATCGGTCAGTTCCGGTGGGGATCAGCCCTTCAGCCCGCCGCTGAGCAGGCCACGGACGAAGTACTTCTGCAGGAACAGGAACACCGCGACCGGCACGATCATCGAGATGAACGCACCCGCCGAGAGCATGTACCACTGGCCGCCCATCGTTCCCGACATCTCCGCCACGCGCACCGTCAGCGGTGCGTTGGCGCGGGCCGGGGCGAAGATCAGCGCGACGAGCAGGTCGTTCCAGACCCACAGGAACTGGAAGATGCCGAACGACGCAAGCGCCGGCTTCATCAGCGGGAGGATCACCCGGAAAAAGATGGCGTTGTGGCCGGCGCCGTCGACGCGGGCCGCCTCCATCAGCTCGGCCGGAAGGTCCTTCATGAAGTTGTGCAGCAGGAACACCGCCAGCGGGAGGGCGAAGATCGAGTGCGACAGCCACACCTGCCAGAAGGACGGCAGCTGCAGCGCGTTGTAGATCTGCTGCAGCGGGATCAGCGCGACCTGCAGGGGGACGATCTGCAGGGCGAAGATGCCCACGAAGATCCAGTTGCGGCCGGGGAACTTGGTCCAGGCGATCGCATAGGCGGCCAGGGCTGCCAGCATCAGCGGGATGATGACCGCCGGGATGGTGATCACCAACGAGTTGACGAAGTAGTCGATCAGGCTGGTCGAGCCGCCGAACAGCGCCGCCTCGTAGTTCTTCACCGTGAACCAGGGCTTGAGGATCGCGGTCCACCATCCACTGTTTTGGATGTCCTCCTGGGTGCGGAACGAGGTGATGAACAGGCCGAGGGTCGGCGTCGTCCACATGATCGCGAGGATGACGGCGGCGACCGACGCCCACGGCGACGAGACGGCGCGCGCCGCGTTACCCGCAGCCGAGTGACCGCGACGCTTCAGCTTCGCCTCGTGGACGGTGCTCTCAGGGCCCGTGGTGTCGAGCTGGGTGTTCTCGTGGCCGTCCGGGTCGGGAACGTTGTTCTCGTGGCCGACGGCGTCGGGGACGTTACTGCTCATGTCAGGCGTCCTTTCGCATCTGGACGACGTTGTAGATCACGATCGGCAACACCAGGATGAACAGGACGACCGCGAGCGCGGCGCCCGTCCCGTACTGCGAGTAGCGGAACGAGTAGTTGTAGAACTCCAGCGCAAGCACGGAGGTGTCGAACTGACCGCCGGTCATCGTGCGCACCACGTCGAAGACCTTCAGCGTCGCGATGCCGACCGTGGTGAGCACCACCACGAGCGAGCCACGGATGCTCGGCAGCGTGATGAAGCGGAACAGCTTCCATCCGGTCGTGCCGTCGATCTTCGCCGCCTCGATGATCTCGTCCGGGATGCCCTTGATCGCGGCCGACAGGACGGTCATGGCGAAACCGGCCTGGATCCACACCATGACGACGATGAGGAAGAACGTGTTCCACCATCTGGTCTGCATGAAGTCGACTGGTTGGAATCCGATGCCGGTGAGGATCGCGTTGAACAGGCCGACCTGAGTCTCCCCCGCCGCCCGGAAGTCGTACATGAACTTCCAGATGATCGAGGCGCCGACCATCGAGATGGCCATGGGCAGGAAGATCAGCGCCTTCGCGAACGCCTCGAACCGCGAGCGGTCGACCAGCACGGCGTAGGCGAGGCCGACGATGGTCGCGAAGACCGGGACGCATATGACCCAGATCGCGGTGTTGATCAGCGGGCGCAGCAGCTCCGGCCTGGTGAAGATGGCGACGAAGTTCTCGACGCCGAAGCCCTCGTCGCCGGTCGGCCCGCCGAACGCCTGCCTGATGGTCAGGATCGCAGGGTAGACGAGGCCGCCGAGCAACATGATCAGCACCGGCAGGATGTAGATGAAGCCCTGCACCTTTCCAGATGCCCTCGTCCGGATCTGGCCGACGAGCCACGCGAGGGCGACGATGAGTACGACGACGAGCGCGAACACCACGATCGCCATCAGCATGTCGCCGAACTTGTCCATGATTTTCATGCAGCAACCTCCTTGTTGGTGCGCAAAGCCGATGGGGCCGGGACCGCGCTGTCCCTGCCCCATCGACACTCAGCTGGAACCCTTACTGCGGCCAGGAACGCTCGATGAAGTCGAGCGACTCCTGCGTCGACTGACCGGTGATCCAGTCGGTCATGCCCTTCCAGAAGGTGCCCGCACCGACCACCGACGGCATCATGTCGGAACCGTCGAAGCGGAACACCGCCTTCTCGTCCTGCAGCGTCTCGGCAGACAGGCGGTCGATCGGCGATGCGAGGTTGTCGATCTCGAGGCCCTTGTTCGCGGAGACCCAGCCACCGTTGGGGGTGGCCTTCGCCTTCTCGTTGGCCCAGTCGGCGCTGGAGAGGTAGGTCTGGAAGGCCTTGACCTCGGGACGGTCAGCGAACGCGGCGACGAACTCGCCACCACCGAGGACCGGCTTGCCTGCCTCGGGGTCGACGGCCGGGAGGTAGAAGGCCCACGCGTCGCCGTCCTCGGCGACCTTGGTGCCCTCGGGCCAGTTGGCCGCGTAGAAGGAGGCCTGACGGTGCATGAAGCACTTGCCCTGCAGGATCGGCTGGCCGCCGTCCTGGAAGGTGGTCGTCGCGATGGAGTTGACGTCGCCGAAGCCGCCGTTGACGTACTTCGGGTCCTTCAGGATCTTGCCCGCGGTGTCGAGCGCCTCGACGACCTTCGCGTCGTTGAACGGGATCTCATGGGCGACCCACTGGTCGTAGACATCGGGGTCGGCCGTGCGCATCAGCACGTCCTCGAGCCAGTCGGTCCCCGGCCAGCCGGTGGCGTCGCCGGAACCGAAGCCTGCGCACCACGGCTTCGCGTCAGGGTTGTCTGCCGCGATCTTCTCGGTCAGCGTCATCAGGTCGTCCCACGTCTCGGGGACCTCGTAGCCCTTCTCGGTGAACGTCTTCGGCGAGTACCAGACGTAGGACTTCACGTTTGCGCCGAGCGGGGCTGCGTAGAACTTACCGTCGACGGAGCCGTAGCCCTTCCACGCGGGGTCGAAGAACTCGTCGACGTTGGCTGCGGTCTCAGCCGGGGCCTCGACGACCTTGCCCGTCTCGCGCACGAGGGTGGCGAGCAGACCCGGCTGCGGGACGTAGGCGATGTCCGGGGCATTTCCGCCCTTCACGCGAACGAGGAGCTGGGCCTCGAACTCCTTGGAGCCTTCGTACTCGACGTCGACGCCGGTGCACTCCTCGAAGGGCACCCACGAGTCGATGTGGGGCTGGTCCTCAGGGGCGATGATCGAGGTGTAGACGGTGACCGTCGTGCCCTCGAGGTCACCGAACTTCTTGTACGCCTCACAGTCGAGCGTGCCGCCCGTCTGGTCGCCGCCCCCGGTGGTCGCGGCGGTGGATCCGGGCGACGCTGTGTCGCCCCCGTTGCCGACATCTGCGCAAGCGCTCAGCAGCACTGCGAGCGAGAGGCTGGATGCCACGGCGATTGACTTCAATACTCGACGAGCCACAGCTCGCCTCCTTCCGGTCGGGCCCCTCCGATGGGGCCTTCTCCCTAGGTGACATAGATGACTATTGCGGAGTCCGACGCCGTTGTCGGGGCTTTTTCAGTCACAGTTTTGTAACGATCACATGGACAGGGCCGCCCGCCAGGCCACCTCGACAGTCAGATTCGCCTGTGACAAGGCGTGATGTCAAGACCCGCCGTCCCCCCCGCGACGGAGGTTGATCGATCAAAGACCGACTCCCCCGTCGCAGGTCGACCGTGGTGATCAGGCGGGCTCGGTGCCCGCGGAGGTGCGGTCGCCGAGTTCGCTGTCGAGGCGCAGGAGGCCGGGCCCGTCGTCACCGATCAGGCTCACCCGGCCGATGATCTCCGAGACGGTCGCCTCCTCCTCGAGCTGCTCGTCGACGAACCAGTTCAGCAGCGGGATTGCGTCGATGTCGCCCTCGGCCTGCGCGATGCGGTACAGCCCACGAATGGCCTCGGAGACCTTCTGCTCGTGCTTCAGGGCCGCCGTGAACGCGTCGAGCACGCTGTCGACCTGGACATTGACTGCGGGCATCGCCTTGAAGGCGGGGTGCGCGTCGCGGTCGACCATGTGGGCGATGAACTTCTCACAGTGGACGATCTCCTCGTCCGACTGGGCGCGGAACCAGCCTGCGATGCCAGGCAGGTCGATGACCTCCATCTCGATGGCCAGCTGGCGGTAGACGACCGCTGCCTCCATCTCGAGGGTCACCTGGTCGTTGATGGCTTCCATGAGTTTTCCGGTGAGCTTCATGCCCCCCAACCTAATCAGAAGGGGCCGCCTTTGCCAGAGGATCGCAGGGCCAGTTCCGAAGCGACGATGCCCCGACGGAGGTCATCGCCGTCGGGGCGTCGCCTCCGCCGCGAGCAGGAGGGTCGCGGCGGTCCGGGGTCGGCTCAGAGGCCGTGCATCTCGGGGTCGCGGTGGCGCCCCCAGAATCCGCGGCGCGGATCCTGCTCGGAGTCTCGGTCTTCGCGGGCCTCATGCTGCGCGGCGTCTCCGCCCAGGCCGACCTCGCCAACACCGAGCACTGAACCCGCCCTGACGCCCGGCGACTGCGCTTGCCGCTGCCGGGCAGACTGGTTAACCGGAAGGGAGTTCATGTGCCTGGCATCTTCACCGTCGGCCACTCGAACCTCAGCTCGGCTGAGTTCGTCGACATGGCGCGCTCGGTGGGCATCGAGCTGGTCGTCGATGTGCGCAAGCTGCGCGGCTCGGCGCGCTATCCGCAGTTCGACGCCGCGGCGCTCGGAGACTCGCTGGCCGAGGCAGGGATCGCGCTCGAACCGAGCCCCGCGCTGACCGGTCGACGTCCCGTCAGCCGGGTGGTGCCCTTCGAGGTCAACGCGTGGTGGACCAACCGCAGCTTCCACAACTACGCCGACCACGCACTGGGCGACGACTTCCGCCGCGCCCTGGACGCCCTGGTCGCCTCCTCGTCAGAGGTCACCTGCGCGGTGATGTGCGCCGAGGCCCTCTGGTGGCGCTGCCACCGCAGGATCATCGCCGACCATGTGCTCGCGCGCGGGGTCGCCGTCGACCACTTGATGGGCCCCGGACGCACGGTGAAGGCGGAACTCAGCGCCGGTGCCGTCGTCGGCGACGACTCGCTCGTCACCTATCCCCCGTCACCGGCTGACTGAGGTGACCACCAGTGAGACGGTCAGCGCCACGACCACGGCGTTGAACATGAAGGCGGTCAGCGCATGCCCCCGAACCGCCTTCAACCCGGCCCGGGTCGTCGGATGGATCTCGCTGCCGTGCAGCGTGGAGGTGAGGAAGGACAGCGAGAGGAAGTCGACGAAGCGTGGCTCCTCGGCGATGGAGAACCGGAAGGTGGCCCCGGAGGCAGCCAGGCGTGCGTAGCGCAGCGCATAGGCGTAGGTCATCGAGACCCACGACGTCATGGCGACGGCGATCGCCAGGACGGGTGCCACGAGCGGCGGCCACCTGTCTGCGTTGAGCATGACGAAGACCGAGACGAGCACTGCGATGATCGCGGTGCTCACCGACCACGAGACTGGTCCGCCGAACCCGGAGAGTTCATCGGAGAGCGTGTGCCGTTCGCGTGCCTGCCGTGCGGTGATCGCGGAAAGACGCGCGGCGTCGAGCCTTCCGAAGATCAGCTGCGTCCAGCCGAGATAGAGGAGGCCGAACACGATCCAGGTCAGCGATCCGAGCAGCAGGAGCAGGTCGGTCGAGCCGGCAACCCACTCCCTGAGCGACTCCGCGTGCAGCCGGTCGCGGTTGACGATCAGCAGCGCGGGAACGACGAGCAGGGTGGCAAGGAGCGAACTCCACTGGGCCCGCCACGGGTCGTTGAATGCGCGCGGCACCGTCTGCTGTTCGTCGTCGGCGTCCATGGCTGGATGCTAGCGGAGCCTGCCCGACCGCTTCTCAGTTAGGTG
>RRZT011631916.1_pt1 | contig 14666 bp, 13 predicted proteins | sample 2165551 | NCBI WGS metagenome assembly RRZT01 (sample SAMN10456910, study PRJNA506462) | wastewater metagenome | biome: wastewater; feature: sludge; material: wastewater sludge; isolation source: wastewater sludge with Escherichia coli K12::gfp cells carrying plasmid... | place: USA: Moscow, Idaho... | reverse complement strand
TGCTTTGCGTATTTATGTGGAAGCAGCGATTGATTTTCCTGAAGAGGAAATCGACTTCTTGGCTGACGGCCATATTTTAAAGTTACTCACAGATGTACAAGCTGAGCTTAAAGAAGTGGTGCGCGAAGCAGGGCAAGGTGCTTTATTGCGCGATGGCATGAGTGTGGTAATTGCTGGCCGGCCCAATGCTGGAAAATCCAGCCTACTCAATAGCCTAGCTGGTTATGAAGCGGCCATTGTCACGGATATTGAAGGTACCACGCGGGATACATTGCGCGAGCATATCCACATTGATGGGATGCCACTGCATGTAACCGACACCGCAGGTTTGCGCGACACTGCCGATCAAGTGGAAAAGATTGGGGTTGAGCGAGCGCTAAAAGCTATTAATAGCGCGGACCGTATTTTACTGGTGGTGGATGCCAGCTCTGACGAAGCAGTTGATCCTTTTGCACTCTGGCCGGAGTTTCTTGATAGCACACCAAATCCTGAGCAAGTCACTTTAATTCGTAACAAAGTGGATTTATCCGGCGAACCTGTGGCTGTACACAGCAATAGCGCTGGGCACATTACGATTAACCTCTGTGCCCGCAGTGGTGAAGGAGTTGAATTGCTTAGGGAGCACTTAAAAAGCTGCATGGGCTATAGCCAAACAGCAGAAAGCAGCTTCAGTGCCCGTCGCCGTCACTTAGATGCGTTAAGGCAAGCTGAGCAATACTTAGCCAATGGTTATCAACAGCTTACCCATGCCAGTGCCGGTGAGTTATTGGCTGAGGATTTACGTTTAGCACAACAGGCTCTAGGTGAAATCACCGGTGAGTTTACTGCAGATGATTTATTGGGACGTATTTTTTCTAGCTTTTGTATCGGTAAATAAAATCCCCGCGGCTTGCTTGTGTATAAGATTTACCCACAGCACTTTTAGCTGTGTATTAATCTGTGGATAACTTTCCTAGTCATAATTTAAATGGCCGCGCTGATTCGTTAGTGCGGCCATTTTTTTGCTCAGTAGCCATAAAAACTGTAAAGCAGTGTTGGGGATAAAACTCAGCTAGCCCTTGGTTAGCATGCTACCGATAAACAGTTACACTGCTGGTAAAGTTTAAACGTAGGCCATGCGGATGATTTTATGACAGAGATTTATGGTGATTTTCACTTACAACTGTTAGCTGGTAACTGGCGAGAAGGCAGTGGCGAGACGATCAATACTGTTACTAACCCATATTCTGGCGAGCAATTAGCTGCCATCCGTACTGCTAGCGTTACCGACTTAGATGAAGCTTATCAAGTAGCTGCGCGTGCACAAATTGATTGGGCGCAAACAGCGCCAGCAACTCGCTCAGCAGTGTTGTTGCGGGTGGTTGAGATTTTTGATCAGCGCAAAGAGGAAATAATTGACTGGTTAATTCATGAGTCTGGCAGCACTCGCCTTAAGGCGACTATTGAGTGGGGCAGTGCTCGCGGGATTACTCAAGAAGCAGCCAGCATGCCTTATCGAGTTCATGGTGCAACCATGAGTAGTGATATTCCAGGCAAAGAAAACCTTGTATACCGGCAACCTGTTGGTGTCGTTGGCGTCATTAGCCCGTGGAATTTTCCGCTACATTTATCACAGCGCTCTGTTGCGCCAGCATTGGCTTTAGGCAACGCTGTGGTGATTAAGCCAGCCAGTGATACACCCATTAGCGGTGGTTTATTGCTTGCACGTATTTTTTCTGAAGCAGGTTTACCTAAAGGTTTGCTCAGTGTGGTGGTTGGTTCCGGCGCTGAAATAGGTGATGCCTTTGTAGAGCATCCGCTGCCGAGATTAATTTCCTTCACAGGCTCAACCCCTGTGGGTAAAAACATTGCTGTGCTGGCTAACAGTGGTCGTTATCTGAAAAAAGTATCTTTAGAGTTAGGCGGTAATAGCCCCTTTGTCGTGCTCGATGATGCTGATCTTGAGCAAGCGGTAAAAGCTGCAGTGTTTGGCAAGTTTTTGCACCAAGGGCAAATCTGCATGGCGATCAACCGTATTATTGTTGATAAGTCTGTGTATAAGTTATTTGTTGAAAAGTTTGTTGCCCAGGTAAAAAAACTTAAGGTTGGCGATCCGGCACACTTAGAAACTGCCCTTGGCCCCATTATCAATCAAGCACAGCTTACTGGTTTACTAAAGAAAATCGAAACTGCAAAAAAGCAGGGCGCAACCTTGGTTTTGGAAGGGCAAGTGAGTGGGCAAATGATGTCGCCTTATATCTTCACCAATGTACAAGCCGATATGCAGCTCAGCACTGAGGAGATTTTTGGCCCAGTAGTAGGCATTCAGTGTGCAGAAAATGAACAACATGCTTTAGAGCTGGCCAATAGCACCGACTTTGGCCTGTCAGCCGCGGTATTTAGTGCCAATATCGATCGCGGCTTACAATTCGCGCGGCAGATTAAAGCAGGTATGGCCCACGTCAATGACATGCCGGTAAATGATGAAGCACATCTGCCGTTTGGCGGTGAGAAAAACTCAGGCCTAGGCCGCTTTAATGGTGATTGGGCGTTAGAAGAGTTTACTACTGTGCAATGGCTGAGTGTGCAGCGTAGTGCGCGGCAATATCCATTTTAATGATGGTCTAAATATACTTATCCACAGCGATATATTTTATTGAGGTAGTGGTAATGCAGATTAAAGCAGCAGTAACCCATGGGTTGGGTGAAGACTTTAAATTAGAAAACGTTCAGCTGGCCAAGCCTGAATTTGATGAGGTACTGGTACGCATTGTCTCAGCTGGAGTCTGCCACACTGATGTGGTGGCACGGGATCTGGGCATTGCTCCATTCCCAATTGTACTTGGCCACGAAGGCTCTGGAATTATTGAAAGGGTAGGGGCTGGAGTAACGGATCTTCAGGTCGGTGATCCTGTGGTTTTATCCTTTGCTCATTGCGCTAACTGCGGCCATTGTTTAACTGGGCATCCAACGGTGTGTGACAGCTTTAATCAGTTGAATTTCGGTGGTGCTATGGACGATGGCAGCCGACGTTTGGCACAAGGCGAAGAATCGCTCGCTACATTTTTTGGCCAGTCATCGTTTGCCACTTATGCTGTGGTTAAGTCGCGCAATGCGGTGAAAGTGGATGCGGATGTTGATCTGGCGCTATTGGGTCCACTGGGCTGTGGTATTCAAACCGGTGCGGGTACGGTGCTAAATAACTTAAAACCTGATTTTGCTTCCAGTCTTGTGGTTTATGGTGCTGGAGCTGTGGGTTTAAGCGCTGTGATGGCGGCTAAAATTGCCGGCTGCCAACATATTATTGCCGTTGATGTGCATGAAAACCGTCTAGAGCTGGCCAAAGAGCTTGGCGCTACTCATGTATTAAATGGTAAAAATGTTGATGTGGTTGCCGAAATCAAACAGATCACAGATGGCGGTAGCCACTACGCTATAGAAACGACAGGTGTACCCTTGCTAATTAAGCAATCGCTAAACGCTTTAAGGCCTTTGGGCACAGTTGCTATTGTGGGAATTACTCCAGAGGTCACTCTAGATATTCACAATGATCTGATGGCGGAAGGTAAAAAGATGGTTGGGGTGATTGAAGGTGATGCAGTGCCACGCGTCTTTATCCCCCAGCTGGTGGCGTATTACAAAGCAGGGCGGTTCCCTTTTGATAAGCTGGTTAAATTTTATAGTTTTGAGCAAATCAACCAAGCTTTTGCTGACTCTGCCTGCGGTATCAGTATTAAACCTGTATTAAAAATCAGCTAACGAATAAGGGCGAGAATTTTCTCGCCCTAAAGCGGTTACTGCTGGCTGTAATACGCAGCAATATCTTCATCACTTAAGTTAGTTGCTTGTGGGGTCATCATGGCTGACATCCCACCACTGCGCTCACCCGCACGGTAGGCTTTTAGTGAGTTCTCTAAATAAGCAGCCCATTGCCCAGCGAGGTTTGGATAAATGCTAGCAAGCGATTTACCATCCATACCATGACAGGCAGCACACAAAGCTACTTTTCCAGCGCCAGCTGCTGCATCACCTTCAGCATTAGCCAAGCTGGGCTGCACTACCATCGCAAGTAACGCCGCTGCAATGGAACCTCGAATCAATTTATTTAGCATATTGCTTTCCTCATCAAAGGTAGCTCAGCGTAAAAGATAAGATTGTGGACGAGGACATGCCAGCCAATTCTGCCCAGAAGACGATCATTGCACGCTGGAGAAAGGTAAGCACGAAAAAAGCCTAATTGAATCACGCTTAGCCGATATTGGCCAGATCATTATGGTCATGGCCAATAAAGGAGGGGTGGGTAAAAGCACGGTTTCCGCTAACCTTGCTGCAGGTTTAGCTGCTGAAGGGTATCGCGTCGGTGTGGCTGATGCCGATATTCACGGCCCCAATCAAAGCCGCTTCTTTGGTTTTGTCGGTGAACAAATACGTTTAAGCAAACAGGGTTTGCCACCGAAAGCCTTCACCCATGCCGAACTTAAATACCCCGTCTTGGTGGGATCGTTAGCCTTTATGATGGAGCGCGACGATACCCCTATCGTGTGGCGCGATGCCTATAAGCACGATTTTATGCACCACCTCATTGGTTCATTTGATTGGGGTCCGCTGGATTATCTCGTAATAGATATGCCACCCGGTACCGGCAATGAGTTGATCACTTTAGCGGATATGCTCGAAGGCCATGATGTAGCAGCGCTGTTAGCTACAACACCACAAGAAGTCGCGCTCATGGACAGCATCAAAGCGGTGCGTTTTTGCCAAGAGCGTAATTTACCGTTAATAGGTGTAGTGGAAAATATGGCTGGGGTCACTTGCCCAAACTGCGCTGAACAATTTCATCTGTTCCCGCGCGCGCACTTAGCTCAAGCTTTGGCTGATGCCGGTGTTGAGTCTGTTGCTCAGATTCCCTTATCGCTAAAGTTATCCACAGCCTCTGATCAAGGTGTTCCAGCTATTCTGGCGGAAAAAAACAGCCCAGAAGCATTGGCTTTTGCGCCTATGGTACAAGCCTGTATCAAGCACACACAGGCGGTGTTCGCCGAAGCTGCTGCACAGTCTTTACAAGACCTAACCCAAGCCCAACTACCACAAACAGAGATTGAGCAGGCACTCAGTCAGGTACCGGCAGAGCAACAGGATGCTTTACGCCAGCAATTACAGGCGTTGTTGGGTCGGTCAAGCCCGCCAACGCTGTAGCATAGACCGTATTGCTGTACTAACAGCTTAGCCTCTTTATAGTCCCTTACTTGAGTATGTTGCCATGAGCGAAACATCAGCACCGCAGCGCCGTCGTTTTTTCAGCAAACTTTTAAACGGCGATAACACAGCGCCAAATCGGGCACCTTGGCATCGAGTGCCTGAAGTAAATGCGGGGGATGGCGATGTTTTATGGTCTGGCATAGTTATCAACAACACCTTAATGGTGGTTGGCGATGAAGGTATGGTGCTGCGCTATAACGGTGAAAGCGATAGTAATGGTCGACTTTGGCAACCTATGGAGGTGCCGGCACAATTACCTTTACACGGTGTTTGGGGGCTGACCGAGGACAATATTTTTGCCGTTGGCTGGATGGGCACGCTGCTACATTACGACGGTGAGCAATGGCAGAGTTTGCGCGGCGGCGTAATTGATCAACGCACCGAGCGCTTTGCTGCCTGTGAAGAAAATACGCCCTTATTTGCCATTGATGGCAACTCCCAAGGCCGAGCTTGGGCGGTGGGCGATGATGGTCTTATCCTGCACTTTGACGGCCAACACTGGCAACGCGAAGTCAGCCACACAGACATTAACCTACGTGCTGTACTCTGTGCACCAGACAATAAAGTTTATGCCGCTGGCGCTGAAGGTACAGTGCTAATGCGCAATCAAGACGGCCTGTGGATAAGTTTAGAATGCCCGTTAAGCTCTGGCTTTCATGCGCTCTTGCTACTGGATGACGGCAGTCTATTGCTAGGCGGTGGGCGTTACTTTGTGGATAAAGGCGGCTTTCGTGGTGAGCTGGTTCTTTATAAAGATGGGGTATTTAAAGCCTTAGACTTTAATGAAGATATGCCGCGCTTGCGTGCCCTAAAAAGCTATAAAGACGGTGTGCTGATTGTCGGTGATCAGGGCCACCTGTATTACTTAAATAACTGGCGTATCGATAAGCTGGAAAGCAATTGCCGTCATGACCTGATGGACATTATTGTGTTATCCACAGGCGAAGCTTTGGTGGTGGGGGATTACGGTACAGTGATGACCGCAGCCAATGATTTCACCCAAGCGCTGGCGCCACCGCCACAAGCAGCAACAAAAAGCCCATGGGAAATTATGCCGTCTCCCAGTAAAAAACAGCTTTGGGATGTTACTGAAGGCCCAGATGGCAGCTGTTACGCCTGTGGTGAAGCAGGTACGGTACTGCACTTAGTTGCCGGCAGTTGGCAGCAATTACCAGCCCCCAGTGAGCTGGCAGTGCACTGTGTTTGGGATAGCGGCAGTGGTCTATTTGCCGCGGGGCAGTTAGGTCGTATTTACCGCTTTGATGGCGAAGAGTGGTCGTTGCACTTTGATCTGCATTTAGATATCACCATTCTAGGTATGTGGGGCAGTGGACCCAATTCTATTTTTGCCGTGGGCGATGAAGGCTTAATTTTGCACTTCGATGGTTTACGTTGGCAGCGCATGTCCAGTGGCACAAAATCTGCGCTCTATAGCCTCTGGGCTTGGGATGCGCAACGCATGCTCGCGCCTGGAGATTTTGGCCTAGTACTGCGCTATAACGGCTCCGAATGGGCGGATTTCAATATCGGCAGTGAGAACTTTCTCTACGGTATCTGGGGCGATAGTCTAAGCAATATTTACGCGGTTGGCTTATCCGGCACCTTGGCGCACTTTAATGGTCAGCGTTGGCAACAGATGGCTACGCGTTTACGCGCTGACTTGCTGGGGATTGCCGGCTCAGAGCAAGCGGGGGTGTTTATTGTGGGTACCAACGGCAGTGTCATGCGCCTAGATGGCGATCAGTGGCTCACAGAGGAGAGTGGCACGGATGTCGGTTTGCGTGCGGTCTGCGCCACCCAAGCAGGCGTGGTGTACGCCGTAGGTGATCGCGGCACTATTATTCGCCGTAATTAAGCAGATACTCCTTTCTTGCATGCGCCTACATTCACCATGTAGGCGCATTGTCTTACTGCGTTTGAGCGTTATCGAGCTGTAATTCACTCCAGCATTTGCTTTATCCCTTCCTTTTTTCCTCAGCTTTCACAGCTATTTAAACTGTTTTTTAACCGACAGTGCGCGGGCACAACACTTTTTACCCTCCTTATTTAAGCTAAAGCATTTGCTAAACAGGCAATTTACGCATTTCTATAAATATATTTCGTCAGTAAGCTCTGTGGAGAACCGTAGCTGAGCATGGTTGATAAGCAGTGACTAAAACTGTGGATAACTCCATCTGTGGATAACTACTGCTTTTATCCACAGGCTTAACTTGCTTATCCAGCGCCCTCAAGGGCACTTCTCTACACCCTTATACTGTTTGTAACTCTTTGTATTTAAAGTGTTTTATAGAGATATGCACAAATAACAGGCTGACTAGTAATAGCAGTAATAATAAGCTTTATATCTTTATACTTAACTTACTATTGTTTATCCCCAGCTTGACCGCTGAGCAGAAGCCTTGTGATCAAACCTTCTGCAAAGTTGCGTAAAAATCTATACTATTGCGGTCTTAGAACTCGCTAACAGCCAAGCAGATAACCCAACTGAAAATGCTAGATCGTCACGATTTATGGCAGTAGCACAGAATTCGTTCGTTTTTATCTACAATCCTGAGGTGTATGGTGGATTATCCTTCCCGTTTTGATGTGATCGTAATTGGTGGTGGCCATGCGGGTACTGAAGCAGCTCTAGCTTCTGCACGTATGGGAGTAAAAACCTTATTACTCACACACAACATCGAAACTCTCGGACAAATGAGCTGTAATCCAGCTATTGGCGGGATTGGTAAAAGCCACTTGGTTAGAGAAATTGATGCGCTCGGTGGTGCTATGGCTACCGCAGCAGACCTCAGTGGTATTCAGTTTCGTATATTAAATAGCCGCAAAGGACCAGCAGTCCGTGCCACTCGTGCACAAGCTGACCGTGTACTTTATAAAGCAGCGATTCGTGAAGTCATTGAACACCAACCCAACTTATGGATTTTTCAGCAAGCCGCTGAAGACTTAATTGTCGAAAACGACAGTGTGCGTGGTGTTGTCACCCAGATGGGCTTACGTTTTTTTACTGATAACGTGGTCCTCACCACTGGAACATTCCTAGGTGGTCAAATCCATATTGGTTTACAAAATTACTCCGGTGGACGTGCCGGTGATCCACCCGCAAATGCTTTAGCAAAACGTATGCGTGAATTACCATTGCGCGTTGATCGTTTAAAAACAGGTACGCCGCCACGCATTGATGCGCGCTCGGTAGACTTCTCAGTGATGACTGAACAACCGGGTGATACTCCCATGCCGGTGATGTCATTTATGGGCAATCGTGAGCAACATCCAGAGCAAGTCAGTTGCTGGATTACCCACACCAACACTAAAACTCACGAGATTATTGCTAAAAATCTCGATCGCTCGCCCATGTATGCAGGCGTAATCGAAGGCATTGGCCCACGCTACTGCCCATCCATTGAAGATAAAATTCATCGCTTTGCCGATAAAGACAGCCATCAGAGATTTTTAGAGCCTGAAGGCTTAAGAACTCACGAGTTGTACCCCAATGGTATTTCCACATCCTTACCTTTTGATGTGCAACTGGATTTAGTCCACTCCATTCGCGGGATGGAAAATGCGCATATTATTCGTCCAGGCTATGCCATTGAGTACGATTACTTTGATCCACGGGATTTGAAATACAGCTTAGAAACCAAAGTGATCGATGGTTTATTCTTTGCCGGACAAATCAACGGCACCACCGGTTACGAAGAAGCAGGTATTCAAGGGTTGTTAGCCGGCAGTAATGCTGCGTTACGTGCGCAAGGCAAAGACAGTTGGCATCCACGCCGTGATGAAGCGTACTTGGGCGTGTTAATTGACGACTTAATCACCTTAGGTGCGCAAGAGCCGTATCGCATGTTTACCTCGCGCGCTGAATACCGCTTAATTTTGCGTGAAGATAACGCCGATATGCGTCTTACCGAGAAAGGTCGTGAGATTGGACTGGTTGACGATACCCGTTGGGCATTTTTTGAAGCCAAACGCGAAGCCATTGTGCAAGAAGAGCAGCGTTTAAAAGATACTTGGGTACGCCCTGGTACACCGCTTGGTGAAGCAGTAATGGAGAAGTTCAATACGCCACTGACCCATGAATACAATTTATTGAATTTATTGGCCCGTCCCGAGATTAACTACCTTGATTTAATCGCTGTCACCGGTGGCGGAATCACTGATGAGCAAATTGCCGAACAAATTGAGATTAAAACCAAATATGCGGGCTACCTCAGCCGTCAACTGGAGGATATTGCTAAGCTAAGAGCTAGCGAAGAAGTAAAACTGCCGGCTGATATGGATTACACGGCAATTTCAGGCCTGTCGAAAGAAATTCAACAAAAGTTATCCAGCAGTCGCCCGGAAACTCTTGGCCAGGCATCACGGATTCCTGGTGTGACTCAAGCAGCAGTCTCGTTATTGATGGTGCATTTGAAAAAGCGTAAAGCCAGTACAAGTTTGGAGCAGCCAGATTCATGACCGTTACCACACAGCATGCACAAGAGCTCACGCAAGGGGCTAAGCAGCTTAATGTTGCCTTAAGTGAACAGCAGCAAGAACAGTTGCTGCAATATTTAGGCTTATTGATCAAGTGGAATAAAGCTTACAATTTAACCGCAGTGCGCAACCCAGATGAAATGGTGTCACGACACTTGCTCGATAGCTTAAGTGTGGTTGAGTATGTCCAGCAGTACGGTGACAACTGGTTGGATGTGGGCAGCGGCGGCGGTATGCCGGGGGTTCCTTTGGCTATTATTTTTCCTGAAAGAAAACTCACTCTGTTGGACTCTAATGGGAAAAAAACACGCTTTTTAACTCAGGTGAAGCTGGAACTCGGTTTGCATAACCTCGAAGTTATCCACAGCCGTGCTGAAGCCTTTACCCCAGAGCAGGCTTTCTCTGGCATTATCTCGCGAGCATTCAGTTCTTTAGCTGATTTTAGTAATTGGACGCGCCACCTTGGTAATCTGCAAACCCGCTGGCTAGCGATGAAAGGTGTGCAGCCTGATGATGAGTTGCAGGCGCTGCCGGACGACTTTGTACTTGACGCTTGTCACACATTAAAAGTGCCGGGCTGTCAGGGCCAACGCCATTTATTAATCTTGCATCGCCAGTAAAACTGAGGAGACGGTATGGGTAAGGTCTTGGCTATTGCCAACCAGAAAGGCGGTGTCGGTAAAACTACAACTTGCATTAACTTGGCGGCCTCATTGGTGGCAACACGCCGTCATGTGTTACTGATTGACCTCGATCCGCAAGGTAACGCCACCATGGGCAGCGGTATTGATAAGCACAGCTTGCAGCACTCAGTGCTGGATGTGTTAACTGGTCAAGCAGATTTAATTGATGTGATGCAGTTTTCTGAGCACGGTGGCTATCAATTGCTGCCCTCGAACCGCGACTTAATTGCTGCAGAAGTGGCCTTGCTGGATTTGCCCAACAAAGAGCGACGCTTGCTTGAAGCGTTAAAGCCGGTACGGGGTAATTATGACTATATTTTAATTGATTGCCCGCCATCCTTAAGCATGCTGACGATTAATGCCTTGGTGGCCGCCGACGGGGTGATGATCCCCATGCAGTGCGAGTATTTTGCTTTGGAAGGTTTAACGGACTTGATTGGCAGTATCCAACGCATTGCCGACCAGTTGAATCCGGAGCTGCAAATAGAAGGTATTTTGCGAACCATGTATGATCCGCGCTTGAGTTTGACCAATGATGTCTCACAGCAATTAAAAGAGCACTTCGGTGACAAGCTGTATGACACGGTCATTCCACGTAACGTGCGTTTAGCAGAAGCGCCCAGCCATGGTTTGCCAGCTTTAGCCTATGACAAGCAATCACGTGGAGCTTTAGCTTATTTAGCGTTGGCCGGTGAGTTATCCCGTCGTCAACGCGCCAGTCAGCGTGCTGCAACACGCACATAAGGAATCATTATGGCGGTTAAAAAACGCGGCCTCGGACGAGGACTTGATGCATTACTGAGCAGTGCGACAGCGAACACTTTGCAAGAGCCAACCGCAGAGGTTGATGCTAAAGAATTACAGCATTTAAAATTAGACTGCATTCAGCGCGGCAAGTATCAACCCCGTGGAGATATGGATCAGGCCAGTCTCGAAGAGCTGGCGCAATCAATTAAAGCTCAAGGGGTGATGCAGCCCATCGTAGTGCGTCCGTTAACGGCCCATAGCTATGAAATTATTGCCGGTGAGCGGCGCTGGCGTGCGGCCAAGTTGGCAGGGTTACAAACTATCCCTGCTTTAGTGCGTGATGTCAGTGACGAAGCGGCGATTGCCATGGCGCTGATTGAAAATATCCAGCGCGAAGACTTAAACCCAGTTGAAGAAGCCATTGCTTTACAGCGTTTGCAAAAAGAGTTCGAGCTGACTCAGCAAGAAGTGGCTAATGCTGTGGGTAAAGCGCGCGCCAGTGTGGCTAACTTGCTACGTTTAATTGGTTTGCCAGACGAGGTTAAGACCTTATTGGTCCATGGTGACTTAGAAATGGGTCACGCTCGAGCGCTGCTTGGCTTACCCGTAGAGCAGCAAGTAGAGGCGGCGCGACATGTTGTCGCAAAAGGCTTAACAGTACGACAAACTGAAGCAATGGTTCGTAATATGCTGGCGGATAAGCCCGAGCAAGAAAAAGCTGCCATTGACCCCGACGTAAAACGCTTAGAGCAAAAATTAGCTGAGCGCTTGGGTACTCAAGTGCAGATTAAACATGGCCCAAAGGGCAAAGGGCAGTTGGTTATTAAGTACGGAACATTGGACGAATTACAGGGTGTTTTAGCGCATATACGCTAAAGTTTTAGCTGTTGGTCGTAAAAAAAGAGATGACAGTTGAATGAATTGCGCTAGCACCCTATACTCTGCGCGCAATTTTGTTGCTATTCATTTCAAAATGAAAGATATAGCAAAGGAATCAGGCACTACATTGGCGTATCGAAATAAAGTTGCTTTCCATCGTCAGCCCATGTTTCGCGTTATCGTGTTACAAGCGGCGATGAGTATCCTGATCGGATTGCTTTTTGGTTTATCTCAAGGATGGGTCGCGGCGTACTCAGCATGGCTGGGTGGGCTGATAGCGCTAATACCGAACGTGTATTTTACGTACAAAGCGTTCCAGTATTTTGGCGCACGTTCAATAGGCGCGATTGTCCAGTCCTTTTGGGCTGGTGAAATGGGAAAATTGATTCTTACAGCAGTGTTTTTTGCACTGCTGTTCATGGCGGTGAAACCATTGAATGCATTTGCTGTATTTATTGGTTATATATTGGTGCAGATGACCTCTGCAACATCACTTCTTTTGACTAAAAGCTTTCTAAAGCGTTGAGCGGTTGAGGCATTTATGGCACAAAGTTCTGCTGAGTATATTCAGCACCACCTACAAAACCTTACCTACGGTAAATTAGACGGTAAATGGCAGATTGCACAAACCGCACAGGAAGCCAGTGAAATGGGTTTCTGGGCGATTCATCTGGATACCATGATCATGTCTATTTTAATGGGGGTGTTATTCCTGTTTTTATTCCGTCGTGTGGCTGTTAAAGCCAACGAGGGTGTACCAACAGGACTACAAAACTTTGTAGAAGTGGTTGTTGAGTTCGTACAGAGTATGGTTCGCGACACTTTCTATGGTCGTAGCGCATTAATTGCACCTTTAGCATTAACCATCTTCATGTGGATTTTGCTGATGAACAGCCTGAAATGGATTCCTGTTGATGTGATTCCAGGTTTGGCTGCCGCTGCTGGTGTTCCATACTTTAAATACGTACCAACCACAGACCCTAACGCTACCTTTGGTGTGTCTATCGGTGTTTTCTTATTGATTGTGTTTTACAGCATTAAGATTAAAGGCGTGGGTGGCTTTGCTAAAGAACTTTCGTTTACCCCTTTTAAACACTGGTCGTTGATTCCGTTTAACTTGTTCCTTGAGTTATTGGGCCTACTGACCAAACCATTAAGCCTTGCTTTGCGTCTGTTTGGTAACATGTACGCCGGTGAAGTGGTGTTTATCCTAATTGCGCTACTGCCGTTTTACGTACAGTGGGCGCTTTATGGGCCATGGGCAATCTTCCATATTCTGGTGATCCCGCTACAGGCCTTTATTTTCATGGTGCTGACAATCGTTTACCTGAGCGCAGCCCACGAAAGCCATTGACGCGAAAGCGAGCGTTAATTCAAAACTTTAACTGTAAACTTGAAAACTTAAAACTCTAGGAGTAACTATGGAAATCGTAATTATCGCTGCCGCCATCATCATTGGTATGGGCGCACTAGCTACTGGTATCGGCTTTGCACTGTTAGGTGGAAAGTTGCTTGAGTCCACAGCGCGTCAGCCTGAGCTGGCACCACAATTACAAACTAAAACCTTCATCATGGCTGGTCTGCTTGACGCCGTACCAATGATTGGTGTTGGTATTGCAATGTACCTGATCTTCGTTGTAGCTCCAGGTATGGCAGGCTAATCTAGCGATTTCATCGTGCAGTAAGTCAATGACTCACTGCACGAAGTTATCTTTCAGATAAACAACGAAATAGCATGAGGTAGATCAGTGGATATTAATTTGACACTAGTTGGTCAATTGATTGCCTTCGCTATTTTTGTCTGGTTTTGCATGAAGTTCGTATGGCCACCCATCACGAATGCAATGGATGCTCGCCAGAAGAAAATTGCTGAAGGTTTAGATGCAGCTGGGCGCGCTGAGCGCGACTTAAAGCTTGCTCAAGAAAAAGCGACAGAAATGTTGCGTGATACCAAGAAAACTGCAGCAGAGCTTCTTGAAAAAGCGAATAAAACTGCAAGTGAAATCGTTGAAGAAGCAAAGGTTCAAGCGCGCGTTGAAGGCGAGCGTTTAGTGGCCAGTGCTAAAGCAGAGATTGATCTTGAAGTGAACCGCGTAAAAGAAGATCTTCGCGCGCAAGTTTCAGTATTAGCGATTACGGGTGCAGAAAAAATTCTCGGTTCGTCCGTGGATGCAAGCGCTCATAATAAAATGGTCGAACAATTGGCCGCACAACTTTAAGCGAGGCAAGCGATGCTGAATATCAATACGCTTGCTCGACCTTACGCAAAAGCAGCTTACGAGTATGCTTCAGCAGCAGGTCAAGTTGACGCTTGGTCTGCGATGTTGGCATTAACTGCAGCGGCGGTAACAGAGCCGGTCATCATTAATCAGCTGGGTAACCCTGCGCTGACTCGAGATGGCAAGGTCGCGTTTCTAAAGCAACTGTGCGAAGGCAATATCGACGAAACATTCGGCAACTTTCTTCGTGTTCTTGGCGAGAATGACCGTTTGACTTTACTCCCTATGGTGCAAGAGATGTTTGAGGCTATTAAAGCTGAAGCAAATCGCACTTTAGAGGTTGAAGTAGAATCTGCTTTTGAGCTTAGCGCAGAACAACTCCAAACACTGGCTGCCGCCTTATCCAAGCGGCTTGATCGTACCG
>RRZT011173446.1_pt1 | contig 14670 bp, 12 predicted proteins | sample 2165551 | NCBI WGS metagenome assembly RRZT01 (sample SAMN10456910, study PRJNA506462) | wastewater metagenome | biome: wastewater; feature: sludge; material: wastewater sludge; isolation source: wastewater sludge with Escherichia coli K12::gfp cells carrying plasmid... | place: USA: Moscow, Idaho... | reverse complement strand
GAATACTGCCAGCCATAGCCATAAAGTCCGCATTAAGGTTGGTACTGAATGGCAGCAAACACCGAACGACCGGCGGTTTGATAGCCAACATAATCGGTGTATTCGCGATCAAATACATTATCTACCCGACCGTTGACCGACCATTGACGGTTAATCCGATATTCGGCAAACACGCTGCCCAACGCATAGCCCCCTAAGCGGCTGCGTGCAGCATTGTTTGCTGCACTATAGCGATGGCCTACCGCACGCCATTCTGCACCGACCGACAAGTCACCAAACTGATGTGCGACACTGAACGCCGCAAAACGCTGTGGGCGATACGGCAAGAAACGGTCGCTGTCGGCATCTTTTGCCTGCAACCAGTTGAGATTACCTTTCAGCTGCCATTGGTCAAATTGCCATTGGCTATCTAAGCTGACGCCTTTAATCCGTGCCTGACGTACATTCGCCATCGTGCCTTGATAGGTGATCGGATCAGAAACATAGCTAATCAAATCTTTGATTTTTTTATCAAAACCAGTCAAACGAGTTTGACCGTAGGCATTGCGGTGTTCCAGTGCCAGCTCACGGTTATATGCCTGTTCAGGACGCAAGTTTGGATTGCCGCGATAGCTGGCACTTGGCAAATCTTGGTACAGATCAGCAAAAGTCGGTGCGCGGTAGGCAGTGCCATATTGCGCCAACACGCGCCATTCTGGATGCAAGCGATAGCCAAGCCCAAATGAGCCGGTGGTTTTGCCACCAAATTGCGAGTTGTCATCATGGCGCAAAGAGGCTTGTACCGTTAACGCATCATAGTTTGCTAAATAGCTGGCAAAAGCACTTTTGACGTGGCGTTGTTCTTCGGTAAAGCGTGAGCTGCCTTCTACCTCTTGGGTCAGATATTCCACCCCAGCATTCAGTTGTGCCTGACCTAAGGTGAGTTGATGCAGCCATGTCCACCGCTGGTCATGTGAACCAAATTGATTGTTACTGAGCGCAAAGCCACCGCGTACCCAGTCGGGAGAACGTGAACGGCTGTCGTACCAATCGCGGCTATCGGCATAAGTTAAAGTCGCTTGCCAATCGTCACTGAAGCGGCTGGTAAACCAAGTGCTGAGTGTGGATTGGCGGGTGTGGTTGCGATCGTCAAATTGGTTGCCAGTGGCGGCATCGTATTGGGTGTTGCTATGAATTTGCAGTGCCCGCAGGCCAATTTCATGCCCCCCATCGAATTGATGCTGCAAGGCCAACGACAGGCTTTGACTGCGGCTACCATCTTCATCGGGGTGATGGCTATAGCTGTTGCTGCGTGTGGTGGCGGAGAAACCATCGGTTTCACGTTGTGCCAGTGTCAAAGCATAACGGGTGCGTTCGCCAATATTGCCGGCAGCGGATAAACGATAGACTTGTTGACCATCCGACCCCAAGCCGGCGCTGACACTCAACCCTTTGCCATGCTGCTTGGTGAAAATCTGAATCACACCGCCAATGGCATCTGCACCATAAATCCCCGAGACTGGGCCGCGCACAATCTCAATCCGTTCGATTTGTTCGGGTGGCAATAAGTGTAATGGGGAACCGCCGGTCACAGCGGAGGCAACACGCACACCATCGACTAACACCACGGTTTGGTTGGTGTTTGTCCCGCGTAAAAATAGGCTAGTGGGTTGACCCGCGCCGCCATTGCTGGTTAATACCACACCAGTTTGTCGTGCCAAAATCTCAGGCAAGGTTTGACCTGCCGCTTGGCGCAAGGCGGTTTCATCAATCACCGTCACATCATTGACCACTTGGTGCAGTGGGCTGGCGCTACGAGTCGGGGTAATAACGACCACCTCTAACGCCGGTGTATTGTCTTCTGCCGGTGGGGTTTGGGCGTAAGCATGAGAGACCGCCAATACCGAGGCGGTCAGCGTAAAACAGGAAACAGCTTTCAACATAAAAAAACACTCTTTGGTGAAATCACAACGTAAGAGTGCGAAGACGATCAGCAAGATACATTGCCTAAGGCAGTGGCTCGCGTTTCGCGCCCCGCGAAACTCTGTGGCAAACCGTGTTACAGCAACACGGGCTCAGGCCGGTCTCCGGGCTTGGTTCTCACATCGCTTCCCTTCCCATTTCGGATTGAAACAGTGGTATGAAGCGGCGGCGTCATTATTGACCAACCTTACCGTTGCGGGGGCAGCGTCGGTTTTGCACCGACTTCCCGTTTCACCTGCTCATGTCGTTTTGACATAGCAGACACCTGAACGGCGGCGATTATACCGGTCAAAAGTGCCGCCTGCCTGTGTTAGCATCGACGGCGCTGGTCTTTTTAAGGAGAAACTGTATGTCAGGTGATAACATCGTTCGCGTTCAATTACAACAGAATGAAGGCTTTGAGTTTCAAATTCATTTTGCCGAGCATTTACCGGCTTTAATTGCAGATGAACCGCCGCCCTTGGGCAAGGGAAATGGCCCAACACCGGCACAATTATTGATTGCTGGTGTGGCGAATTGTTTGTCTGACAGTCTGACCTTTGCCCTTGGCAAGTACAAACAACAAGCGGGTCCGCTGCGCACCGAAGCCGAAGCCACCATTGGCCGCAACGAAGAAAATCGCCTGCGAATTTTGGCGATTCGGGTGCAACTGCATCTGGCAGTGGCTGGCAGTGAAGTGGAACACCTCGACCGTATCCTGAGCCAGTTCGAGGGGTTTTGTACGGTGTCAGAAAGTGTGCGGCAGGGGATTCCCGTCGATATCGCCGTGTTTGACAGCACCGGAGCACAACTGAAGTGAGGCTTCCCCTGTTGCGCCACATTATCTTGCCCGCCTTAATCATTTTGCTGATGTTTGGCTTTGGTTATGGTGGTTATCGTATTAGTGAGCGCAGCGGGATTCAGGCGTTGACCGAGAACGGTGAACGCCAACTTGAATTACATGCTCGAGCAGTCGAAAGCGAGATCAATCGCTATACCTATCTACCCAGTTTGCTGGAATTGGAGTCGGGGGTCAGTGATTTATTGCTACAACCCTCCACCGAACAACAACGCAAGGTTAATCAGTACCTGCAAGGACTCAATGCCCGTAGCGGCAGCCGTGTAACCTATGTGTTAGACCTCACAGGGCGGGTGTTGGCAACCAGCAATTGGAAAGATGCCGACAGTTATCAAGGCGAAGATTTATCGTTTCGCGCCTATTACCAAGATGCGGTGGTAGGGAAACAAGGTCGTTTTTATGGCATCGGCAGCACCATCGGTGAGCCGGGATACTACCTTGCTCATGGCCTGCGCCATCAAGGTCGGATTATCGGTGTGGGGGTGGTGAAAATCCGTTTAGAGGCGCTCGAGGCACGCTGGCAAAAAGCGCGTCTCGAGGCTTTTGTTACCGATGAAAACGGCATCATTATTTTATCCAGCGACCCCAAGCGCCGTCTGAAAGCGGTGTATCCACTGTCTGATGAAAAACGCGAAGCCTTGGTGCGCAGCTTGCAATACCACTGGTGGACGTTCACCGAACTCAATCCCGTTGAGCGACTTCCTCTCGGCCCTGGGGTGGAGCGTATAACCTTGCAACGCACTGCCGATGCAGAACATGGCGACACCAATACCGTGAGCTATTTGGCACAAACCCGCCGCCTGAGCGATACGCCGTGGGATTTAACTGTGCTGTCGCCGTTGGATGAGGTGCAACGCAATGCAGTCAGTCACGGCATGTTAGCCGCCGTGTTGTTTGCCTTTATTGCCTTTTTTATGATTGCGTGGAATGAGCGGCGTAAAGTATTGGCCACCCGCTTAGCCGCACGCGAAGCGCTGCAAGCAGCAAACAATGAACTCGAACGCAAAATTGCTGAACGCACTGCCGATTTAGTCGCCAGCAATGCCCGTTTACGTGAAGAAATTCATGAACGGCGGCAAACCGAACACAATTTACGGCGTACTCAAGATGAACTGGTGCAAGCGGGTAAGTTAGCGGTGATTGGGCAAATGTCCACCAGTATTGCCCATGAACTGAATCAGCCTCTTGCCGCCTTGCGCACCTTGTCTGGCAATACGATTCGCTTCTTAGAACGAGGGGCTCTCGACACCGCCACCACCAATTTACATACGATTAATGAACTGGTTGATCGTATGGGGCGTATCACTGCTAGCTTGCGTGCCTTTGCCCGTCGGTCGGGTGATGAAGGAGAAGCCGAAGTGGAACAGGCGATTGATGCGGCATTGTTTTTGTTGCATCCGCGCCTCGCAAGAACGCCTGTTCATTTACAACGCGATTGTCCGAATGCGCGGCTGGCGATTGACCAAACTCGTCTTGAGCAAATTTTGGTGAATTTAATGGTCAATGCCCTCGATGCGATGGCAGAGCAAAGTGAACGTCAACTGTGGTTGGCGGGGGAATGTGCGCTCGACCGTTATCGCCTGACGGTACAAGACAACGGCCCCGGTATTGCACCAGAACTGCGTCATCATTTGTTTGAACCCTTCTTTACGACTAAGCCCGGTGAACACGGTCTCGGTTTGGGGTTAACGCTATCAGCCAGCCTAGCCGCCGCCGCGAAAGGCAGTCTCACCGTTGAACATCCCACTGAAGGCGGCACACGGTTTGTTTTGTTGTTGCCGATTTTGCCCGATGGTTAATACCATTTTGCTCAACGCTGGCTGAGTTCAAGTTTGTGGCTCCCATGGATTGATCACTGTCAGGCCTGCTGCTTCAAAAGGACTGGTGTCCCGTGTTGCGATCATCATTCCATGTGCTGCTGCGGTTGCGGCAATGTAACCATCGGCTTTGGCAATCGCTTTACCTTCGGTGCGGGCTATCGCCATTCTGTCAGCGTAGTATTTTGATACGGCTAAGTCGAAAGCCAGTACCCGACCAGCAAATACAGGCAAAACTTCCTGCTATAGCCTCTTTTGATAGATGGTACGTCGTTTTCCTTCGGGCATGACGGCTAGGCCATAACGCAATTCGGCGACTGTGACTGCCGAGAGATAGAGAGTCTCAATAGCCTGAGCATCAATCCAAGTTAATACATTTGGATTAGGGTCGATCTTCCACAATTCGGAAATGACATTAGTGTCAATAACGATCATTCAAACCTCATTGGCTCTGCTGGTGTTTTGTCGCGCTCAAACACTGTGGCTTCTGCCTCAGTCAAGCCACCAGCCTCACGGGCAATAGAGGTTAACAAGGAACCTAACTTCACCTGCTGCGTTGGCCGAGTAGCTTCTTCCAGAATAAAGCGAATCTCGGCTTCTGTGCTGCGGCCATGATAAGCGGCACGTACCCGAAGCGCACGGTGTACCGCATCTGGTAGGTTTCTGACGTGCACATTTGCCATTTGATGGACCTCATTTAATGAATTGGTGATGTTGTGAACAATTTAGTCTCTTTAATATCGATGTTCAACATGAGCTATCTATTTGTCTTGAGAGTAGAAATATTGGAACACATTTGGTGCAAACAATACTTAATGCTTTTTCGTCATAACATATAGCTAAAAATACCAAAACAGTTCTTTATAGCGGTGTATGCTGGCAACACTTTTGATTTCCGTTTGCGGAGAAATCGCTGTCATGTCCTCGCACCGTCGCACCCATCTCAAACAACTCGAAGCTGAATCCATTCACATCATCCGTGAAGTGGCTGCCGAGTTTTCTAATCCAGTGATGTTGTATTCCATTGGTAAAGACTCCTCGGTCATGCTGCATCTAGCACGCAAAGCCTTTGCCCCAGCTAAACCACCATTCCCGTTATTACATGTCGATACCACATGGAAATTCCGCGAGATGATTGCCTTCCGTAATCGGATGGCACAAGAAGCAGGTATGGAGCTGATTGTGCATACCAATCAGGAAGGGCTGGCTGCCAATATCAACCCTTTCGATCATGGCAGTGCTAAATACACGGACATTATGAAAACCGATGCCCTGAAACAGGCATTGGATAAATATGGTTTTGATGCCGCTTTTGGTGGGGCGCGACGTGATGAAGAAAAATCACGCGCAAAAGAGCGTGTTTATTCCTTCCGTGATCGTTTTCACCGTTGGGACCCCAAAAACCAACGCCCTGAACTGTGGAATTTATATAACGGTCGCGTCAACCGTGGTGAGTCAATTCGCGTCTTCCCACTGTCGAACTGGACTGAACTCGATATTTGGCAATATATCTGGTTAGAAAATATCCCCATTGTGCCGCTTTATCTGTCCGCCCCTCGCCCTGTGGTGGAGCGCGATGGCATGTTGATTATGGTCGATGATGAACGGCTGCCGCTGCATGAAGGCGAAACCCCAGAAATGAAGTCGGTACGGTTCCGCACGTTGGGCTGTTATCCCTTAACTGGTGCAGTGGAGTCTGAAGCCGCCACACTGCCAGAGATCATCCAAGAAATGTTATTGACCACCACTTCCGAACGGTCTGGCCGCGCCATCGATCACGATCAAGCCGGTTCGATGGAAAAGAAAAAACGCGAGGGCTATTTCTGATGTCACACACCACTGATACCAGCGCCGACTTATTGCAATCGGACATCATTGCCTATTTGCGCCGTCACGAAGAAAAAGACCTGTTGCGTTTTATTACCTGTGGCAGCGTTGATGACGGTAAATCAACCCTGATTGGCCGGTTGTTGTACGACACCAAAGGGATTTTTGAAGACCAACTCGCCGCCGTGACCCGTGATAGCCGCGTGCACGGCACCACCGGCGATGCGCCCGATTTAGCCTTGTTGGTCGATGGCCTGCAATCGGAACGTGAACAAGGCATCACGATTGATGTTGCCTACCGCTATTTTTCGACCGACCGCCGCAAATTTATCATTGCCGATACCCCCGGCCATGAGCAATACACACGCAACATGGCAACCGGTGCTTCGACCGCCAGCCTTGCCATCATCCTGATTGATGCCCGTTATGGGGTGCAGGTGCAAACCCGCCGCCACAGCTTTATCTGTGCCCTATTAGGCATCCGCCATTTTGTGATCGCAGTGAACAAAATGGACTTAGTCGAATTCTCGCAACAGCGTTTTGACCAAATTGTTGAAGACTATTTGAGCTTTGCAGATAAGCTCGGCGTGCGTGATATTCGTTTTGTTCCACTGTCCGCCTTAACCGGCGATAACGTCGCCCGCCGCAGTGAACATACGCCGTGGTACCAAGGCTTGCCGTTATTAGAAATTTTGGAAACAGTCGAAATCGACCGTGACGACAATCTGAGCGATGTCCGTTTTCCTGTGCAATACGTCAACCGCCCACACCTCGATTTTCGTGGCTATTGCGGCACTCTCGCCGCCGGTACCATTCGCCCTGGCCAAAAAATCAAAGTCTTGCCATCGGGCAAACTGGCTACGGTGAAAGCCATCGTGACCTGGGAAGGTGAATTGCCCCAAGCCACCGCCGGTGATGCGATTACTCTCACCCTAGAGGAAGAAGTCGATATTTCTCGTGGTGATATCTTAGTGGCAGCAGAACAAGATGCTCACATCGGTCGCGCCTTTGCTGCCGATGTGGTGTGGATGCACGACCAAGCCCTTGAGCTTGGTAAACGCTACGACTTCAAATTGGGGACCAGTTTTAGTGGTGGCCGTATTCGTGCTATTGATTACCAAGTTGATGTCAACACACTGGAACAACACCCAGCCCAGCAACTCCCATTAAACGGTATTGCACGAGTAGAGGTAGAGTTAGATAACCCCTTGGCGTTTGATGAATACCAACGCAGCCAAGCCACCGGTAGCTTTGTGGTGATTGATCGGTTGAGCAATGTCACCATCGGCGCGGGGATGATTCGTCAACCGCTGGTGGATGCAGCCCATTTGCATCAAGAATTGGATGCAACGAATTGGCCTGCGTTTGAGCAAGACTTGAAAGCCCTGATGCAAAAACACTTCCCGCATTGGTGGTCTTGATATGCAGTGAGGGTGGAGGCGAAAATTGATATCCTCCCCGCCCTAAAGAGCGGGGATTCCTTCTGTAAGACAGCGAAGGCCCACCTTTTGCCACGTTGCTGTCAATGAGTCACAGGTACCGTACCGGTCAACTGTCCGTTTTCAACATCGCGCTGATCCAACTTTCCTGCCCAAGTTGTCAGTGCTAAAGCAACCAGTACTACGAGTGCGCCGATCCAGCTTGTATGAATCAGGCCAACATGCGCTACGATCAAGCCACCCACCCAAGCTCCAGCGGCAATACCAATGTTGAAGGCAGCAATATTCAGCCCCGATGCCACATCAGCGGCCTGTGGTGCGAAATGTTGTGCCTGCTTAACTACATAAACCTGCAGACCAGGAACAATACCGCATGCAACACCGCCCCATGCCAATATGGTCGCAATCATCAGCCAGTAATATGGTGCAGTGAATGTTAAAGTTGCCAGTACGATAGCGAGTAGCAAGAAAATGATTTTAAGTGCTGGAATTGGCCCACGACGATCAGCCAATTTCCCACCCCATAGGTTGCCGACGGCAACTGAAATGCCATAGACCAACATCACTCCACCGACTGCGCTTGCGGAGAAACCAGTGATCTGTTCCAGAATCGGGGCTAAGAATGTGAAGGCAATAAATGATCCACCATAGCCTATGGCAGTCATTGCATAGACAAGTAGAAGACGGGGTTGCGCTAGTACACCAAGTTGCTGACGGATCGTTGCAGGTTTGCTGTGTGGTACATTTCTTGGGACAAAGACTAGGCTTCCTAGAAATGCGATTACACCTAGACCAGCAACAGCAAGAAAAGTAGCGCGCCAGCCAAAGTTCTGGCCGATGAATGTACCGAGCGGTACGCCAGTTACCAGCGCTACGGTCAGTCCAGTAAACATGATAGCGATGGCGCTTGCAGCTTTTTCCTTGGGAACAACGCTAGCAGCAATAATCGACCCGATTGAAAAGAATACACCATGGGCAAGGCCAGTGAGGATACGTGCCACAATCAAAGACTCATAGCCAGGTGCTTGCCACGCCACAAGATTACCTATGGTGAATAGTGCCATCAGGGCAAGAAGCAGCGCCTTGCGTGGCACCTTGCCGGTCAAGGCTGTCAGTACAGGAGCCCCAACGGCTACACCGAGTGCGTATAGGCTCACTAGCAGACCTGCTGAAGGCAGGCTCACGCCGAGATCAGCAGCGATGGTGGGTATTAGGCCAACGATGACGAATTCCGTTGTCCCGATGGCAAAGGCACTGATTGTCAGTGCTAAAAGAGCTATTGGCATGGTTGCATCCTCATGTTTTACATGGAAAGGATGCAATGGTGGGTGAGATAATTTATTCTAAAAAGTCTATATTATGGAAAATATATTTGATTAAAATTCAATAATGAAAACGACTTTAGATGAAATGCAGACGTTAATCGCGGTGGTTGATACAGGAGCACTGTCGCGTGCAGCGGATCACTTGGGCATTACTGTATCAGCGGTCAGCCGAACTTTGGGAAGGCTGGAAGACAAGTTGAATACGACGCTGCTTCGGCGTACTACGCGGCGTTTGGAGTTAACCGAGGAAGGTAATATCTTCCTCCAAAAGGCGCGGCAAATTGTCGCGAGCGTGGAAGAGGCAGAAGAAGACCTCTCCTCTCGGCGGCAATGTCCAGCTGGACGTTTGCGAGTCGATGCTGCTACACCTTTCATGATCCATGGCGTGGTACCGTTAATCGCAGGCTATCGAGCGCGTTATCCCGATGTGACGTTGGAGTTAACTAACAATGATGGGCTGATTGATCTATTAGAACAGCGTACCGATGTTGCTATCCGTATTGGTAGACTTAAGGACTCTACTTTGCATGCTCGTGCTATCGGTAATTCCCGTCTTCGTGTGCTGGCCGCACCAGCTTACCTGGAACGATATGGATGCCCTGACTCTATTGCCGACTTGGCCCAGCACGTCCTATTGGGCTTTACCCAACCGGCTGCGCTCAACGAGTGGCCTCTGCTTGGGCCGGATAATCTGCCACTCCACATCACTCCTACTATTGCTGCTTCCAGTGGCGAAACTTTACGCCAGTTGGCATTGGAGGGAACAGGGATTGTTTGCCTCTCGGACTTTATGACTTGTCGTGATCGTGCCGAAAATCGACTTATCCAATTATTCCCCAACAACACCCTAGATGTACGCCAGCCAATCAATGCTGTGTACTATCGCAACACAGCTTTATCTGCAAGGATCATGACCTTTACCAACTACTTGAGCGAACACTGGGATTCTGGTGCATGAAATTTAGATTGGCACAACGTTTGACTTCCTACCCGCTCTTAGGGCGAGGAGGAAGTCAATGTCCCAGCGCGTAAGATGTGAATACAGCTTATTGCACAGATTAGAACTGATAACGACCTTTTACCCACCAAGTTCGACCAGGTTCATTGACCCGCAGGGTTTGTTCATAGCCGGCGGGTTGGGCCATACCGCCCGGCATCCCACGGCTAATTGGCTCGGCATAGCTACGATCAAATAAGTTATCCACCCCAGCGATCAACGACAATGATTTCTCTGGTTTCCAACCGCCATACAGCGACACCGTGCTAAAGCCGGCGGCGGGTGTGGATAAGTCCATATTGAAGACATTGCCACGAGTTGGATCGAGACGGGTTTGCCGTGCGACAGCGCGCACAGAAGCACCGGCAGAGAACACACCATCATCGTAATCAACAGCTAAACGACCTTCGAGCGGAGGCGTTTGTGCCAAGGGTCGGCCACTGCTGTCATTACGACCATAGACATAAGCAACACTGGCTTGAGCCTGCCAATGTTTAGCAAACCGCCAGCTAATATCCGCTTCACCCCCAAGGCGAGTAGCATCCACATTGGTGGCGCCTGCCATCGAGAAATGCGGGGCATTTGAATATTGCGCCAAAATAAAGTCATCAATTTTGGCGTAGAACACGCTGGCATTCGCTCGCCAATCCCCTTGCCGCCACGACAAGCCGAGATCCAATTGTGTTTGTTTCTCTGGATTGAGTAAGAAGGCATTATTGCCTTTGGTGCGTTCCCAATAATCTGGCGCGCGTTCGGTGTAACCCACACCGGCAAACCATAACCATTGTGGTGTGGCTTGTTGTTCAAACCGGATAAAACCGCCGTGTAAGGTATCGCGATCTATAACCCCTGCCGTTTTAGATGCACTGCTGGCACGTTGATCGGTCGCTTCGTGCTGATCGACACGCCATCCAGCCAAAATGCGGCTTTGTTCCGACAGCGTATATTTACCTTCCAGATAGAGCCCTTGACGGCTAAAGCGCATATCGGGGGTGCGTGCTTGTTGTTGATAATTCACCCCACTACGGGCGGTGTGCCAGTCGTGTTGTACGTCAGCGCCAAGATTCAGGGTGAGTTGGTCAAAACTCAGTTCCGCATCCACTTTAGCGCCTTCTACTTCGCGGTCTGGATTACTCAATGCCCATGCCGACTTCATTGCCGGAGGCCGGCGCAAGGAGAAGTTATCCATCACATGATCGACATAGCTGTGATAGTACGATGCCGATACTTTATTTAACCAAGGCGTGATTTGGCGGCGCTCGGCTTTGATCTGCCACGCATCGCGGTCAAACTTTGCCCCGTCCATCATGCGGTCGGCGTAAGCCCCTTCACCACGGCTCCAATCATAAGAGAATTCCAGCAAAGTCTGACTATCGGGAGTCCAACCCACAGTTGCAGCTGCGCTATGGCGACGGGCGGCAGAATTCACCTGCACACCGTCACCATCGCGATAATCACCGCTTTCATTGCGTTGACCAGATAAACGAATCCAGCCCAACTCCGAACCTGCTAATAGATTCAGTGATTGGTCATTACGATTAAAACTGGCAGCTGTCGCCGATACATCACCACTGATACTCGGGCCGGTAAAAACAGGGGCATCACGTTCAAAACTGACACTGCCTGCTAATGGTACTGGGCCATGCTGTACGCTTTGTGGCCCTTTGCGAACCACGACACGATCGAAGGTATCTGGATAGATATATGCCGTTGGTGGATCCATCCGCATCCCACAGCCACCAAAAGCACTGCTGCCATCAATCAAAATATTTAAGCGTCCAGCGCCCAAGCCGCGTAACAACGGATCGCCACCCGAGCCCCCTTTGCGGGTTACGCTAAACCCCGGAATGCTTTTGAGCAAACCGGCGCCATCTGCTGCCGGCAAAGGTTGGCGTGGTGCTTTGGCATCGGTGATGATGGTCAACGGGTCGCGCATTGGGGTCGCCGTCACCACAATCGGTTCAAGCGTGGCGGGATCGGTATTGGCGTAAACGGTACTGGCACTGCTGAGGGCACAGGCAGCGATGAAAAAGGAACGGGTGTTCATCGGTCGGTGTCGCTTTATCAGAAAGAAATAAAGCCGCGATGATAAAGACATGAAATTGTCTTGCTAATGTGGCAAAACGTCGCAGCCAAGGTCGCAACCAGCAAAAAAAATGCCCCACAACAAGGTGGGGCATGTTAAATCAAACGAAATGCAAATTAAGAATTGAGTGCCTGAGCCGACTGTTTCTCAATTTGTTTATTGACATACCACTGCTGTGCCATCGACAGAATATTGTTGACGACCCAGTACAACACCAGACCAGCAGGGAAGAAGAAGAACATCACCGAGAACGCTAACGGCATGATTTTCATCATCTTCGCTTGCAAAGGATCGGGTGGCGGTGGATTGAGGAAGGTTTGCGCGAACATGGTCGCGGCCATGATCACTGGCAAAATGTAGAACGGATCGGGACGCGATAAGTCTTCAATCCAGCCTAACCAAGGGGCTTGACGCAGTTCGACCGATGCCAACAACGCCCAATACAAACCGATGAACACCGGAATCTGAATCAAAATCGGCAAGCATCCACCCAGAGGGTTGATCTTTTCGGTTTTGTACATTTCCATCATCGCTTGCTGCATCTTCATGCGGTCGTCGCCGTATTGCTCTTTCAGGCGTTGCAAGCGGGGTGCCACCGCTTTCATTTTTGCCATCGAGCGATAGCTGGCAGCAGACAACGGATAGAAAGCGGCTTTGATTAACACCGTCAGCAAGACAATCGACCAACCCCAGTTACCCACCAACTGATGCAGGCGGTCCAACACCCAGAACAGTGGTTTGGCGATGATGGTGGTCCAACCATAGTCTTTGGTTAAGTCCAAGCCTGGGGCAATCGCTTCTAAGGTGCGGGTTTCTTCTGGGCCAGCATACAGCGGCATGGAGAAGCTGCTGGTTTGACCGGCGGCAATCGCTGGCAAGGTCACAATCGTACCGGCTGAGTAAAGGCCATTGCTGGCGGGCTTCAACTCAAAACGACAAGCGGTTGCAGTTTGGCACAGCGTTTTACCGTCATTGGTTTTTAAAATCCATGCGGTAGCAAAATAATGCTGCAACATAGCAACCCAGCCGTTATCGGCTTGTTTGACGTATTCAGCCTTATTCTTGTCTAAATCTTCAAACTTAACCTTTTGGAACTTGCCTTCTTCGGTGTAAACCGCTGGGCCAGTAAAGGTATAAGCTAAAGAATTTTCACCCTCTGGGGCCTGACCATCACGCAAGAAACGATAGTAAGCTTCGAGCGACAAAGGCTGGTTGCTTTGGTTAACCACTTCATGGCGAACATCAATTAAGTAGCTGCCGCGAGTGAAGCGATAGACCTTGCGTACCTCAACCCCATTCACTGCCGGCGCGGTCAACACCACTTCAACATGATCTTGCCCTTGTTGCAGTTGATAGCGTGCTTGGCCTGCTTGGAAAATCGTTTTGTGCGATGGCAAGTTGGGTTGTTGCGCCGAAATCAGACCACTTTGGGCGATATAGGTGCGGCCACCGTCATCTTGCAACAGCAAGAAAGGTTGTTTGGGATCGTGCACGGCCCCTTGTTTGAGCAGCTCCATCCGGCGGATGTCGCCCCCTTGGGTGTCGATCATCACCCGCAACAAATCGGTTTCGACTTGGATGCGCTGTGCTTTTAATAATTGACCCGCAGCGGCAGGCTCAACCGTTTTGGCTGCTGTCGTAGGCGTTGGCGTGTCTGTGGAGGCCGTCACTGCCGGTTTTGGTGGCGGAGGCGGGGCGAAAAATTCTTGCCACAACATCAAGATGCTGAAGGACAGAATAATAAAAGCGATGAGTCTTTTGGTATCCATCTCGTTTCCGGGCTGGAGTCTAAGGAACAGGATCGTAACCACTGCCCCCAAGGGGGTGGCAACGGCCTATGCGTTTTAGGGCCAAGTAACCGCCTTTGATCGCACCATGTTTTTGAACTGCTTCGAGTGCATAGCTAGAGCACGTTGGCTGATAGCGGCAGCGCGGTGCAAGCCAAGGACTGATGGCGACTTGATAAAAGCGAATCAGGAAGATGAAGATGCGTGACATCGTGCCAGTTTCGTGAAAAGACTGCGTAAAGCCGAGCGAACCTCGGCAGCATGGCGACGGTCGAAAGGTTGACGTACTCGCACTACAAAGTCAACGCTACCTAGCCGCGCTGCACACAGGCGAAAAGTTTCGCGAGTGGTTCGTTTCATGTAGTTACGCTTGATGGCGCGTTTTGCTACCTTCTTGCCCACTACCAAACCCAGCCGAGCCTCACCCACTGTGTTGGGGCACGCATAGACCTGCACCCACTGATTGCTGCGCAAACTACGCAAACGAAAAACGGATGAAAAATCATCCGTTTTCAAAAGACGCTGTGTGCGGCGGAAGGAAAAAGCCAAGGCTATCAGACAGCCAAACGCTTACGGCCACGACCACGGCGTG
>RRZT010105543.1_pt1 | contig 14674 bp, 13 predicted proteins | sample 2165551 | NCBI WGS metagenome assembly RRZT01 (sample SAMN10456910, study PRJNA506462) | wastewater metagenome | biome: wastewater; feature: sludge; material: wastewater sludge; isolation source: wastewater sludge with Escherichia coli K12::gfp cells carrying plasmid... | place: USA: Moscow, Idaho... | reverse complement strand
GTTGAAAAGAGCGCCAAGCAGTTCTACCTCTTTGTTTCCAAAAACCTCACCTGGGCGCTGCTGGTGGGCATTGGCGTGTGCTACACCCCCTGGAAGGACGTTGTGGCCGTTATCCAGCCCAGCTACATCATCACCGTTATTGCCACGGTGCTCTCCATGGTTGGCTGCGGCTTCTTTACCGCCCGCTTCCTCAACATGTACCCCGTGGAATCTGCCCTTGTTACCGCTTGCCACAGCGGCCTTGGCGGCACGGGCGACGTGGCCATTCTCTCTGCCTCGGCCCGTATGGAGCTGATGCCCTTTGCGCAGATTTCCACGCGCATTGGCGGCGCTGCGGTGGTGGTCATGGCGGTTATTCTCATGCGCGTGTTTTACGCGGGCTAGACGCAAACAGATACCGGGCTTCCCCGGAGGGCGTGTGCCTTCCGGGGCGGCCTGTTTTTGCCTTGCAGCATAGCCGGGCGCATGCCCAAGGGTAGCCGCATGCAGGAATACCGCCAGATTTTGATCGATACGGAATGGGCCGAGGCCGAAAGGTTGCTGCTTGCTGCTGGCCTGAGCATGCCCGCTGGCTGCGATTACGGCCTGGCCTACTATGAGGACGGCCACATGCTTGCCTGCGGATTTTTGGCGGGCAATGTGCTGTGCGGTTTTTGCGTGGCCCCGGCAGCGCAGGGCGACGGCGTATCAACCGCCATTCTGAGCCGTCTGGTGCTGCACGGCAAACAGCAGGGCATCGACCACTTCTTTATTTTTACCAAGGCCGGCGAGGCGGAAAAATTCGTTGCTGCTGGCTTTACGCTTGTGGCCCGCACTGGGCAGGCGGCCCTGCTGGAACAGGGGCGGCCCAGCTATGCAGACTGGCTGGCGGCCACGCGTGAGCGCCTCAGCAATTTTGTCCAGTCGCAAGGCGTTTCGGCCCTCGGGGCCATTGTCATGAACGCCAACCCCTTTACCCGTGGGCACGAGTATCTGGCCAGCACTGCGGCGGCCTCCTGTGATCGGCTGCTGGTCTTTGTGGTGCAGGAAGACGTATCCGTTGTGCCCTTTGCCGTGCGCTTCAAACTGGTGAGCGAGGGGCTGGCCCATCTGCCCAACGTGCTGGTGCTGCCCGCAGGGCCGTACATGGTGTCGCGCGCCAGCTTTCCTGCCTATTTTACGGCAGACGAAGCACGCGGCAGCGTGCATGCGGGCCTGGACTGCGCCATTTTTGCCACACGCATTGCGCCCGATCTGGGCATTTCCATCCGTTTTGTGGGCACAGAGCCCTTTGATCCCGTAACCCGGCAGTACAATGCGGTGATGGCGCAGGAATTTGCGCGCAACGGCCTGACCTTGCGGGAGATTCCCCGTCTGGAATCTGCCGGTGCGGCGGTGAGCGCCTCGCGCGTGCGTGCCCTGCTGCGGGGCGAGCCGGGCCAGGCGCAGTGGCGCGAGCTTGAAACGCTGCTGCCCAGCGTCACCTATAATTTTTTGCGTTCCCCGCAGGGGGCCGACCTGCTGCGCCAGCTCCAGAACCATGTGGGGCGGCACTGAGGGCGTGGCCTCTGCCATGACTGACTTGATCTGATTTCATGCAGGCGGCACTGCCGCCGGAGGAGATACACTATGAGCGCACATTGCAGCGCCGTGGCGGGTACACTGGAATCAAACGACATTCTCATAACCATCAGCAGCACCGCAAGCAGCATTGGCGGCAGTGCCAACAGCGTGAGCCTGTCGAGCATTGTCATAAACCAGTTTGGCCCGGCCATCAGGGCCGTCATTGACCAGTGCCTTGAGGTTTCTGGCCTCTCGGGCGTGGAGGTAACCGTGCAGGACAAGGGCGCGCTGGAGTGCACCATCAAGGCCCGCATGGAAACGGCCATCGCCCGCTACAAGGAGAAAATGTGATGCGCAACCGCACGTTTCTTTTCATGCCCGGCAACAACCCCGGCATGCTTGCCAGCGCCCAGGCTCTGGGTGCGGACGTGGTTATTTTTGATCTCGAAGACGCCGTGGCCCGGCAGGAAAAAGACGCCGCGCGTACTCTGGTGAGCCACGCGCTCAAAGAGCTGCGGCCCCAGGGCGTGGGCATAACCGTGCGCATCAACGGGCTTGATACGCCCTTCTGGCAGGCAGACATGGAAGCCGTGGTGGAGGCACGCGCCAATTTTGTGATGGTTCCCAAGATGGAACGGGCAGAGGAAGTGCAGCAGGTGGCAGAAGCCATTGAGGCCGCCCGCTGCAAGTTTGGCGTGCAGGAAAAGGTTGAGGCTCTGGTGATTGTAGAAACACCTATGGGCCTTGAAAACGTCTATGCCATTGCCTCTGCCAGCCCCTTGCTGCGGGGCATACTGCTGGGTGCAGAAGATTTTACGGCGGCCATGGGCGCGCAGCGCACCGCCGAAGGGGCAGAGATAGCCTACGCCCGTTCGCGTCTGCTTACGGCCTGCAAGGCTGCGGGTGTGCTGGCCATTGATACGCCCTTTCCCTTTGTTTCCGACCTTGAAGGGCTCGAAAAAGACGCAGCCTTTGCCGTGCAGTTGGGCTTTGACGGCAAGGCCGTTATTTCGCCCCACCATGTGCACCGCGTCAATCGCGCCTTTGTGCCCGCGCCGGAAAAAATCAACTGGGCAAAGCGGGTGATGGCCGCTGCCCGGCTGGCCGAGGCCGAGGGCAAGGGCGCTGTTTCACTGGACGGCATGATGATTGACCTGCCCATTATCAAAAGGGCGGAACGCATACTGCTTTTGGCCAATGTCTAAAGGGGGCGCAGCCATGAAAAACAAGTTTATCGCAACCATTGCCGATGCTCTGCGCCAGTGCGGCCTTGCCGACGGCATGACGCTGTCGTTCCACCACCACCTGCGCAACGGCGACCATGTGGTCAACATGACCCTGGACGTCGTGGCCTCGCTGGGCATCAAAAATATCACCGTTGCCTGTTCGTCGTTGTTCCCCGTGCACGAGCACCTTGTGCAGCACATCAAGAGCGGCGTTATCACAGGCATTGATACGGATTACATGAGCGGCCCTCTGGCCCGGGCCATTACCGAGGGCCAGCTGCTAACGCCTGTCATGTTCCGCTCGCACGGTGGCCGCCCCCGCGCCATCGGCGAGGGCTCGCTCAAGATAGACATTGCCGTTATCGCCGCCCCGGCGGTGGACGCACTGGGCAATGTCACCGGGTCGGAAGGCCCTTCGGCCTGCGGCTCGCTGGGCTATGCCATGCCTGATGCCAAACACGCCAAGCACGTCATTGCCGTAACCGACCATCTGGTGCAGGGCGGCCTTGGCCGCGTGACCATTCCCCACGATCAGGTGGATCATGTGGTTGTGGTGGACAAGATAGGCGATCCTGCGGGCATTGTTTCCGGTTCCATCAGCCTTACCCGCGACCCTGTGGCTCTGGCCATCGCCCGCAGCGCACAGGCTGTTATCCGCGCCTCTGGTCTGCTCAAGGACGGCTTCAACTATCAGACCGGCGCTGGCGGCGCATCGCTGGCGGCTTCCATTTTTTTGCAGGAAGACATGCGCGCCATGAAGCTGCACGGCGGCTTTCTGCTGGGCGGCATCACCAAGTATATGGTTGAAATGCTGGAAGAAAACCTGTTTGACAACATCTACGATGTGCAGTGCTTTGACCTCAGCAGCGTGCAGTCCATTGCCCGCAACCCGCGTCATGTGGAAGTATCGGCCGATACCTACGCCAACCCGGCAAGCAAGAGCGCCTGCGTGGATTATCTGGACGCCGCGCTGCTGGGAGCCACCGAGGTGGATCTGAACTTCAACGTCAACGTCACCACCGATTCCAACGGCAATATCATCGGCGGTTCGGGCGGCCACAACGATGCCGCCGCCGGGGCCAAGCTGACCATCATTGTGGCCCCGCTGGTGCGCGCGCGTCTGCCCATCGTGGTGGACAAATGCACCACCCTGACCACAAAGGGCGAAACCGTGGACGTGCTGGTGACAGAGCGCGGCATAGCCGTAAATCCGGCCCGCAAAGAGCTGGCCGACCGTCTGCGCGATGCCCGTTTGCCCGTGTGCGATATCTCCGAGCTGCACGAAGCCGCCGTAAAGATGACCGGCAAGCCGCTTGCCTTCGAGCACGGTGAAAAAGTGGTGGGCATGGTGGAATACCGCGACGGAACCATTGTGGACAGGATATACGCCACAAAATAAGCCCCGCAGACCCTCCTGGCGGGGGGATGCCCTCCGCCAGCGCGGGGCAGGAGAATGTAGATGGATTTTTGCCAGCTGCTTGCCGAGCGCGAACGCCGATGGAACCCACGTCTGTCATTGGCTGGTCTGTACAATTGCCCGGTGCTTTCCCTGACGCTGAACATTCCCGGGCCGGACAAAAATCTGCCCGGTGCGGATGCCGCCTTGGGCCAGCTGCGGGCAGCATTGTGCGCGGCGGTGGCAGCGGCTGGGGGCAGATTGGTGGACGAATGCAGATTTTCTGGACCAGACGGCCCCGCGTGGCTAGCTGCCGTGCGTATGGACGCCATGACCCTCAAGCAGCTGGCCGTGGCGGTGGAAGAAAACCACGTTCTGGGCAGGCTGGCCGATGCGGACGTGATGGACGCGCAGGGGCAGCCCGTGAACCGTGAGCATCTGGCAGACACGCCAAATGCTGTCGATGGCGGTGCAGCGCAGGGGCGTGCGCCGCGTCAGTGTTTTTTGTGCTCCCGGCCAGCCAGCCTGTGCCGCCGCGAGGGCAGGCACAGCCTTGAAGAACTGCTGGCCGTGGTGCGCAGCACGCTGCGCCTTGCCAGCGAAACCGCGGGGCAGGAGCAGCCATGTCGGCCGTAATGCCCCTGCCGGATGATTCTTTGGGCGAGTCGTGCACCGCCACATGGCAGCGGGACGCGCTTGAGCTCCTGCCCCTGTATCTGTCTGGCGGGCAGGTGGCAGAGCTGGCGGCGCGGGCGGCCATACTTGAAGCAGCCGTAAGCCCCAAGCCGGGGCTGGTCTGCCTGGGCAGCAACGGCGCGCACAGCGATATGGACTATCCCCTGTTTGTGCGCAGCGCCAAGGCCCTGCGGCCCTATTTTGCGCAGGCCCACGCCCTTGGGCAGAGCACGCACGGCCTTGCGCCGGATCAGGTGTTTGCCCGCTTGCGGCCCCTTGGCCTGCGGGCAGAGCAGGATATGCTGCGGGCCACGGCTGGCGTGAACACTCATAAAGGGCTGATTTTTTCCATGGGGCTGTTTTGCGCCGCGCTGGGGCGCCTTGGTGCGAATACGGGCTCGAATACGGGCGCGATTTCGGGCCAGAGGCTTGGTGGGCAGGCGGTGACTGCCCACGCTGTGCGGCAGGAGGCGGCCTCGTTTGTGCGCGGCATCGTACAGAATGATTTTGCCCCGCTAGCTGCTCATAAAACAAGAATGCAGGATTTGCTGCGCGGCGTGGTGGGGCAAAATCCCCGCGCTGCACGGCCTCTGCTTGAGGCACAGCTGCAACGCACACTCACCGCCGGTGAAGTGCTGTACCTGCTCTATGGCATAACGGGCATACGGGGCGAGGCAGAGCGGGGCTTTCCGCATGTGGGGCTGGCCCTGCACGCGCTGGATGCGCACGGGGCGGCACGCGATCTCAACACAGCCATGGCCCACTGCCTGCTGGAACTGGTGCAGTCCATGGACGACACCAACATCCTGTGGCGCGGCGGCCCGCAGGGCTTGCGCCACGCGGCAAATTCCGCCCGGGCGGCACTGGCTGCCGGAGGGCTGCGCACCCCTGTCGGTCAGGCGGCCTTGCGTCGTATGAGCGCCGACTTTGCCCGCAAAAGATTGAGCCCCGGCGGCTGCGCCGATATTCTGGCTGTGAGCGTTTTTTTACGGCTGCTGCGCTGTCATAGCGCAGGCTGAATAGGCGCGGGCTAAGCTGGTTCGAACTGAGCAGGCTGACTGGGCTCTACGCAATCCAGTTGTACAGGGTTACAGGGCGGCCCGGGCCGCCGTAGTCCTTCACGCTGCCGAGCCTGCCGGTGGCCGTGAGGTAATCAAAGTATTTCTTTAACGAAATGCGCGAGATACCCGCCAGCGGCTCAATATCCTTGAGACTGAACGGCCCTTCATGCTGCTGCAATACCTGCATGACTGTTCGCAGCGTGCGGGCGTCGATGCCCTTGGGCGTGCCGGAATCGGGCGCGGGGCGCTCCTTTTTGATAAATATGCGCCGGTCGAGCATCTCCTGGGTGATGGGCACCTCGGGCGAGATGAGCAACTGGCGTCTTTCGCGGAACTGGAGCAGCGATTCGCGAAAGCGCTCAAAGGTAAAGGGTTTGACAATGTAGTCTGCCACGCCCATGCGCAGGGCGTTGAGAATGTCGTCGCTGTTTTGTGCGGCGGTTATCATGATCACATCTGTGTGGAAAAACTGCGATTTGATGATGCGCAGCAGTTCCATGCCGTCCATGCCCGGCATAAATACGTCCAGCAACACCAGATCCACATGATGCGTGCGCAGCAGGGCAAGGCCCTCCTCGCCGGAATGGGCCGTGTGCTCAAGCTTGAAGCCGTCGATGCCTTCCAGATACCCGGCAGCCAGATCTGCCACCATGGGGTCGTCTTCAATAATGATGACGCGGATCATGGATTTTCTCCTTCTGCCAGAGTGCTCGCGGGAATGCGCACCGTAAAGATGGAACCGTGCCCAAGCCGGGAATCAATTTCCACAGAGCCGTCCACTTCGTCCAGTGTTAGCAGCAGCATGTACAGCCCAATGCCCCTGTTGGAGCCCTTGGTGGAAAAGCCCTTGCTGAAGATTTTTTCCTGATGTTCTTCTGCCATGCCCCGCCCTGTGTCGGCCACCCTGATAACAAGCTGGCCTGAGCCGCTGGCGGGGGCAAAGTCGCTTTCTATGTGCAGGGTAATGCGCTTTTCTCCCGCATAGGTAACGGCGTCAAAGGCATTGTCTATAAGGTTGCCCACAACGGTCACCAGGGCGTGCGCTCCCTTGGCCGAAAGGGGCGGCAGCACGCCGTTGCCCTCAATAAGCAGGGTAACGCCCAGCTCATGGGCGCGGCTGTATTTGCTCTCTAAAAAGCCCGCCACAATGGGGTCTTTGACCAGAGCCGCGATGGAGGATGTTTCGCGCTTTTTGCTGCCGATGATGCGTTCAAGGTAGGTATCGAGCTCTTCGTACCGTCTGTTGCGCAACAGGCCCGAGATGACGTGCAGCTTGTTGAGATATTCGTGCGAGCGTGAGCGCAGGGCCTCGGCATAGTTGCTGAGGCCGGTGAGGCGCTCTGCCTGTGCGCGTACCTCGGTCATGTCGCGGAAGGTGGCCACAGCACCAATAACCTTGCCCTGCACGCAGATGGGCGCACGGTTGGTCATGATGATGTTGCCGTTGATGTTCTGCTCCATGTCGTATTCGGGCTTGCCGCTTTCAATAATGGCGTCGAGCCGCGTGGCGGGGATGGTCTGCTGCACGGGCTGGCCTTCCAGCGGCCCAGTTACGCCCGCAGAGCGCAGTATTTTTTCGGCCATTTCGTTTACCAGCACCAGAGTGCCGTCTTTGTTCACGGCAATGATGCCCTCGCGCACGGTGCGCAAAATGGCGTTGCGCTCCTCGAGCATGCGCGCGATCTGGTGCGGCTCGAGCCCAAAAAGAATCTTTTTGATGGTGCGCGAAAGCATCACGGCCAGCAAAATACCCACAGCCAGCGAAAGCACCGAAAGCCACAAAAGAGGCCCGCTCAACCGGGCCACGTTGGCCTCAATGTCCTTGGACATGATGCCCACGGCCACTGCGCCCAGCTGCTTGCCCTTTTCGTCGTAGATGGGCCGGAAGGCTCGCAGCGAAAATCCGAACGAACCGCGTGCCGAAGAAATATAGGTGCGCCCTTTAAGGGAATCGCCCTCGTCGCCACCCATGATATGCCCGCCGATCTTCCACGCTTCGGGGTGGTAGACGCGTGTGCCCTGCATGTCGATGAGCACAATGAATTTTACGCTGGAAACGTGGGTGAGCATTTCCACAAAATCTATCATCTGCTTGTGGGCTTCGGGTTTGTCCGAGCGCATGCCCTCGATGACGGCAAACGATTCTGCCGAAAGCCTGGCCACGTTGGTGACGGTTTTTTCCGCTTCTTCGTAGCCGTATTTGCTGATGAAGTACGATTCTGCCAGGTGGCTGAACAATATGGGCGGGCACAGCGCCAGACTGACAAGAATGACAAGTTTTACAAACAGGCTGGAATTTTTGATTGCGTGCAACATGGCTAATCGATGGGGGCGGTCGTGCTGGCGGGCAGGCCGGATTAGGGCGGGCTGCCCGTGCCGGGGTGCTCGCCATGAATGTGCAGTGCGACTGCGCACCGCCAAAGGCAAGCGCGCCGTTTATTGATTATAACAGGTGCTTGTAAGCCTCGCAAATGGCGCACATGTGCTTGGCATGGGCAGATGGCAACAAAGGCTGTGTGGAATGATATTTTTATAATAGACTGAATATATGAGACTTTATTCAAATGACCACGGCCAATAAAAATTGGCAGTGGATAATTATCACATATGAGGTTAGGAAAAACGACCCCCCCCCCTTGTATGCGAAAGGTTTGAGCCGTGTTGTTTTGGCCATTGAGTACTGAACCAGGAAACGAAGATGGAGCCGGGGATGAAAAAAATTGCAGTGTTGGTTTTGGCGGCCGGTATGTTGTGCGCGCTTTCTGAAGGCGCGAGCGCCATTGATTTTTCGGCCAAGGGCCGCTGGGCCTACAATTTTAGCTACGGACAGCACGGCAATTTTACTGCTGGTGGGGGCAGAACGGGGTTCAGCTCTACGGAAGACGAATTTGAAGCCGCCCAGCAGGTTCGTCTGCAACTGGATGCAAAGGCTTCTGAAAATCTTTCGGGTACGGTTCATTTTGAAATTGGCGGTTACAACCGGGGCATGTTGCAGTACTGGGGTGCCAGCGCCAACGGCGGTGCCCTTGGTGCAGATGGCACGGTGGTGAAGGTCAAAAACGCCTTTATCGACTGGGCTGTGCCGCAAACAGCCCTCAAGGTGCGCATGGGTATTCAGCCCATACAGCTGCCCGACTTTATCAACAACAGTCAGGTGCTGGCCGACGACGCTGCGGGCATAACCGCCTCGTATGCCTTTAACGAAACTGTGGGCGTAACAGCCTTCTGGACACGCTTGTTTAACGACAACACCACATCCACCACCAACCGCTACCCCGGCTACATGGACAACATGGATGCCGTGGGCCTTACCCTGCCCCTGACCTTTAACGGCGTTAACCTTACGCCTTGGGGCATGTACGCGGGCATTGGCCCTGCCATCAATTACAATAACGTCACCAATTCGCAGGTAACCACCTACAGCAGCACTGCTTCTGCTGGTGGCCCAAGGGCTGGCCTGCTGCCCCTGTACGGCGGCTTCCACAAGAGCAAGCTTTCGCAGTACGGCAATGCCCTGTGGGCAGGCCTGCCCGGTCAGGTTACGGTCTTTGATCCCTTCCGCATTTCGTGGGACATGGTGTACGGCGCAGTGCAGTATGACGACAGCGCCATGAACCGCGCTGGCTGGCTGGCCTCGCTGCTGCTCGAATACAAGCTCGACTGGAGCACCCCCGGCCTCTACGGCTGGTACACCTCTGGCGACGACGACAACCTCGGCAACGGTTCCGAGCGCATGCCCAACATCCACCCCAACAACCCCAACGACTTCTCAGAATTTGCCTTCCACGGCGACCCCATCGTGGGCCGCGACAGCGTTGTGGGCAAATCCATGACAGGAACCTGGGGCATTGGCGTGCGGCTTAAGGACATGAGCTTTATCGAAAACCTCAGCCACACCTTCCGCATCAACTACATGGGCGGCACCAACGATCCCGGCATCCTCAAAAAGATCAACCGCGCCAGCGGCAACTGGATGGCCCCCAACGATTCCTCGATTGCTGGCCGCGAAGGTCTGTACCTGACTCGTAACGACAGCCTGCTGGAATTTGGACTGAGCACCAAGTACAAGATGTACGACAACTTTACCGTGTATGTTGAAACCAACTACGACGCGCTGTTCCTCGACAAGAGCGCCACGGTATGGGGCAACAGCAAGATGAACGGCAAGAGCGACCGCAGCGCCGATGCCTGGAATACTGCTGTTACCTTTGTGTACCAGTTCTAATTCGCCCAACAGCAGCGCAGAGCTGCGCCCGTATACGAAAAAGCGCCCATGAAACCGTGGGCGCTTTTTGCTTTTTGCAGGGGTATGAGGGCGAGCAGGCTTAGTAGCGGGGCAGGGGCATCAGCCCTTTGTGGGGCGCTCTGGCTTGCCCATGAGCAGCACAGGCACAATGCTGAGCGCCGCAACCGCCGCCATAAGCAGATACACGGCGTCCAGGCTCCACATGGCGGCAAGCCCGCCAAACAGCGTAGGGGTAAGGATATTGGTAATGCCCCGGCCAAAGGAATTGACGGTAAAGATGGCCTCGTAGTTTTGCGCGCCCTGCAAGGGTTCGGTAATGATTGTCTGAATGACGGGCACGGTTCCCTTGGTAACAATGCCTATGGCCAGGGCCAGCAGCACCGTGAGCACAAGATTGCTTGAGCTGAGCAGGGCGCAGAGCAGCAGGGTGAGTGTCAGCCCGGCTGTTACAAAAATTTTGCGCGTGCCAAAAATGTCGATAAGGCGGCCACAGGCCATCTTGCCCGCAAAGGAACCAAGGGTGAACCCCAGGGCGAACGAGCCGATGGTTGTGGCGTCCATGCCCTTGGCCACCAGCAGCAGGGGCAGAAAGGTAAAGATTCTGTCGTTGCTGAAGGCATTGAGCATGCTGCCCAGCATGGCCAGCAAGACCGCCCGGTTTTTTAATATGGCAAAGGCGGCAAAGGGATTGCGGCGTGCGGGCTTTACAGGGAGAGCGGCGGGCGTGGCAGCGGCAGCAGCAGTGGCAGTCGCGCCAGCAGTGGCGTGCGCGCCCGTGGCGGAGGTCGTGGCATCGCCGCTTTCGCCGGATTCGGCAAAGCTGCCCCGCGTGCAGTAGAGCCACAGGCCCGCGCAGATGGCAAACGCGCCGTATGCCAGGCAAATGGCCCGCCAGCCGGGCATGGAGCCCACGGAATAGGCCGCCGCAAATGCCGCAAACGACACCAGCGGAATACGCCCCACATCACCAATGGCCGTAAAGTCGCTCATGGCGCGGCCAAGGCGCGATCTGTCTGTGTTGGTGGTGATGTACGAAAAAGAAAGATTATGAAATACCGCAAAGCCCGCCATGACCAGCAGCATGCAAGCGCCTGCAGCTGCCATGCCGCCACCCGCCGCAAGGCCAGACCCGGCAGCGCTGGCCCCAACCAGCCCCGCGCCAATGAGGCCCAGCCCCGCCATGCCCGAAATAAGGGCCACAGACCCGGCAAAGCCAAGGTGGCGCGAAAACCAGCTAGTACCAAGGCCCGCAGCGGTGCTCAGGGCCGTGCCGAGCGATACGATCAGGCCCACCTCTGTTTCGCCGCTGCCGCAGGCCAGCGCCATGAACGACAGGATCACAGGCACGGTGTCAAACAGGCCATCTACAAGAATATGGTACAGATTCAGCATGATAAAACGTGCGCGGGTCATCATGCGTGAGCTGTACTGCCGGGGGCGGGGCGCGTCAAGCGGGGTGCGGGGCTGTATGCCGGGCCATATGCAGGAGCAGATGCAGGGCGCGGCTGCCCTCGCCGCACAGCGGCAATCCACATGGATGGTCAGTGGAAGGCGTGCTTGCCAACAGGCACGGCATTAAATATGTTTTATCTGCTAGAAGACGGTAAAATTATTCGCAGGCTGACCGCATGGTCGATTTTGCACTGCTGACCAGCCTGTTCCGCCCTGATTGGGGCTGACAACCAGCAACGGATTGCCCGCTGCGCACTCTTACGGAAGCCCCATGACCGAAACGGAAAATTCTCACCTCGCGGCAACGCCCCAAAGCCCGCAAATCCTAGCTGCCAGCGGCAGGGCGCACTTGCCCCCGCTAACGCGATCCTCGCTGAGCGCCCTGTGCGATGCTGGCGGCATAAGCCCTGCGGCATGGCTGCGGGCCATGGAATTTTGCGGCTTCAGGCCAAACGGCACAGCATGGCTGGCCTATTGGCGGCAGCTGTGCCTGCTTGGTGGCGCGCTGTTTTTTGTGGCGGGCGTGGTCTGCTTTATCGCCTGGAACTGGGGGGCAATGACGCCGCTGGCCCGCATGGCGCTGACCGGCGCGGTGGTTGCCGGCAGCGGCTTTGCCTCTGTGCTGCTGGGGCCAGATACACGGCTGGGCCGGGTTTTGCTGCTGGTGTGCGGCCTCGGCATTGGGCCAATGCTGGCGGTGTTTGGGCAGACCTATCAAACCGGGGCCGAGCTGTGGGAACTTTTTAGGGTATGGACTATCTTGCTGGTGCTGCTGGCGCTGGCGGGCAGACAAACCGGGCTGTGGTTTGGCGCGTGGCTTGCGGCCAATATGTTTGGGGCGCTGTGGCTTGGGCGCGGTCTTACGTCGCCCCTGGAGGCGCTGGGGCAGACGATTATTGTGCCAGAGTGGCTTGTTGTCATTGCCTGCGCTGTGGTGTGCTGGGAGTGGGCAGCGTACAGGGCAACAATCCGGGCAGCGAAAAAATCCGCGCAGCGAGCCGACAGTGAAACGGATCGGGCCGCAGACCATACGACAGATCATGCAGCAGGTCATGCAGCAGGTCATGCGGCAGACAATGCATTAGGCCATGCCGCAGATCGGGCGTGGTATTGCTCGCGCTGGATGCCGCGCATGCTCTATTTTGATCTGGTCAGCCGCACGGCATTTTTTCTGCACGGTCTGATCAACGGCCTGGGGCATAGCCACAAATTCAGCACAATGCTGCTGCCGGGCAATTTTGTTGTGGGCTTTGCCGTGGTGTTGGCGGGTCTTTCGTGGTGGTGGTACCGCACGCGGCAGCCCGACCTCTTTATGCTGTCATCCCTGCTGGCGGCAGGTGCGGCGGTGCTGCTTTCTGGCTGCGCTGAGGCGGGGCTGTTTCGCGATACGGGAACAACCGCCTCCCTGTTGTTGTGGGGGCTGCTGGTTACGGGCATGACGGCTGGGCTGGCAAAAATTCTGCTGCACCTGCAAGTGAGTATGGCAACAGCCCCACGGCGCGAGGCCCAAGCCCTGTCGTTTACCCCTTCTCTCTTTGGCCGCACGGTTGCCGGGGCTAACTGGCAGACGTTGTGGGCGCATTTGCAAAACGGCGGAAGTGTGCCGCAACAGCAGTCACTGACCGAAGCTCTGGCCACGCTTGGGGAGCAGCCTTCGCCCTGGTATGTGCGGGCCATGCTGGCCTTTGGCGGTTGGGTTTCTGCGGTGCTGTTTATCTGCTTTTTTGGCTTTTTGCTGTTTTCAAACCTGCACATCAGCTCTAACGAAGAGCTGATTATCTTTGTCGCCTCTGTGCCGGTGCTGCTGCTTGGGCGGGTGCTGCTGCCGCGCGGGCACATGTTTGCCCACCATTTTGGTTTTGCCATGGCTATTGCCGGTACTGTCGGCGTTTCCATTTCCCTGTGCCTGAGCGTTACCCCCGAAGGGCTGGCCTGCTTTGCGCTGGCGGCGGTGCTTTGCGCGCTGAGTATCCTTATGCGTAATGCTGGCTACACGGCGCTGGCGGCGGTGGTGATTGGCAATTGTGTGGCAGTGGGAATTGCCTTTTATTACGGGCATATGAACGCAGGTTTTGCCGCGCGTGCCGTGGGCGGCCCCATGGGTGCCCCGATAGGTGGCCCGGTGGGCCTGCTCTCCCTGTGGTGGACGCTGGTTTGTGCGGGATTGGCCTATTACTGCCTGCGCGAAGATGCGTGGCGCGGTGCGGCCCGTGGCAAACAGGCAGAGGCGTGGTTTTACGGATTGTACACCTCGGCCCTGATGTTTCAGATATGCACCCTTGCCCCGGCGTACAGCCTGACCCACGAGATGGGCCTTCCCGGCCTGACTGCGGGATACATGGGGCTTGGCGCGGCACTGGCTGTGGCTGCGCTGGCCTTTTATTTGGGCCGGGGCGCGGCCAAGGCCGGACGGTTGCTGGCAATGGCGTCCATCCCCCTGGTGTTTGTCCTGTCGTGGTATCTGCCGGGGGTGGGGCTGGCCCTTTTGGGCCTTGCCCTGGCACGGCAGATGGGCAGTGTGGTGATGCAGGGCTTTGTGCTGGCCTATCTCTTCGCCTACATGGTTTTTTACTACTACAGTCTGGCCGCGCCTTTCTCGCTAAAGTCGCTCTATCTGGTTGCAACCGGGCTTGGTTTGCTGGCGGTGGCACTGGTGCTGCGGCTATGGCAGGCAAAACAAACGGCGGGGGAGGCGGGCCATGCGTAGGCTGTATATTCTGGTGGTGCTGGTGCTGTTTTTGGGTGGCTACGCCCTTGCCGCGCACCGCATGGAAACCGTGCGGGCAGAAGGCAAAACGATTCTGCTGGCCCTTGCCCCGGTTGACCCCCGCGCCCCGCTCATGGGCGACTACATGGCCCTGCGCTATGTGGTGAACAACGATATTCGCAAGGCTCTTGCTGCCCAGAAGAATGCGCTCAAAGCTTCCGAAAAAGATGGGCAGAAAGATTAATATTGCGGTAGTCAATACGATGATACAGAAGGCAGGGCATGACAACCATGACGGAACCTATTCATGGGACAGTGCCGGCGGGTTGGTTTCATATACAGCCAAAACTGATGCGTCGGGACAAAAAT